>Ga0134092_1000130_pt1 | contig 74422 bp, 65 predicted proteins | sample 3_6taG_FD_94454 | JGI IMG/M metagenome (GOLD analysis project Ga0134092, IMG submission 94454) | Switchgrass degrading microbial communities from high solid loading bioreactors in New Hampshire, USA - 3_6_20_6_A3 metaG | ecosystem: Engineered > Bioreactor > Semi-continuous > Anaerobic >... | reverse complement strand
TAACTACATAACCATTAATAATTTGATATTGACCATCAGCATACCCTTGTACAACTATATCCTGACCTTTATCCAGTTCATAAGCAGCATTGCGATAATCTATTATAGGGTAATCTAAAGCTGTATCCAATTCAAGAATTGCAATATCCCTATTAGCATCATATCCTCGTACACCAACAACAGTAGAAGTTTGCGTTGGAGTTTCTATTAAAATATCAGCAATATTTATAATTGAATGAAAAGCTGTAACTAAAGTAGTTGGACTGATTAAAAATCCTGATGCTTCCCCCATCATTCCATTCTTATGGTTTATAGTAATTTTAACAGAATGATTTATTTGTGGGTCATTGAATTTTCTATTTTCATCATCCAACTCGGTTCTTGATTCCCCAAACATTTCTCTAAGCTGTTTAACTAATTGAGCATCTATTTTTTTCATTTCTTCTTCATATAATTGTTCATATAATTCCTTTTCATAATCTGAGTAGCTAGATTCATCTGAACATCCTGCTATAAGAAAAATAAGAGTAAAAATTATTGTTATGCAAATAATTCTCTTCACTTATACCCAACCTCACAATCTGTATAAATTTAATTCTACAAACTGGTATAATATAGAAATATGTATAGATAATTATATCCTAAATTTAGTTAAAATGAAATATTAAACTCTTTCAAATCATCGATAGGAAATTCATGTTCCTTCCAGTTTAATTCATTATTACGAAGAATGTTATATGAAATACTGTAGCATTATCTGCCATAGTTGGTCACATCGACTTTTAATATTAATCCTTTTAGAAATTTATATTAATTATTTCATATTTTAGTATGCATTACTAATAAAAGAAGCTATTTTTGAAAGGAATAAAAAAAAGAGCTTCACACTTTTACTTAGCGTGAAACCCCGTTTATCATATCTAGATTAAGCATTATGCATTTTTTCTTTTTTAAATCTGCAAGAGTAGTTGTATATCCAAAATCCTAACAATATGAAAACTGCAAGGCTTACAATATTCTTTACGCTTTCATTCGGAATTACCGATACGAGGAAATCAATTTTGATATTTAATGCAGCAAAGATACCGATGATAATACCGGTTAAAGCATCACCCGCAACTAAGCCTGAAGCTATTAAAGTACCTCTCTCTACAGCCGTATCCAAGCTCTCTTTGTCTTTTTTGAACTTCTTTTCAACCAGTAATCTTATTAATCCGCCAAAGAAAATAGCTGTATTTAAAGTTATAGGCAAGTAAATACCTAAAGCAATGGGCAGAATGGGCAATCCTACTAGTGCACAGAATATTGCAATAAACACACCTATGAAAACAAGGGTCCAAGGAAGCTGTGCTGTCATGATACCTTCAACAATCAGCTTCATCAGCGTTGCTTGTGGTGCTGTAACTTGTCCTGAACCGATACCGTAAGCTTCATGCATAAGTAAAACCGTTGCTCCTGCAGCAAAGGAAGCCACAGCCAAAGAAATAAACATACCGTGTTGTACTTTTTTAGGAGTACCACCTATAATATAAGTTGCTTTTAGGGATTGTGCCACTCCACCGGCAACAGCTATTGCCACACAAACAATACCGACTGTAATCAATACAACATGCATACCGTTTACACCGGTTGCACCCATGGCTTTGTAAACCGATGCAATTACTAACAATGTTGCAATGGTCATACCAGAAACAGGGTTGTTACTGGCACCGATTACACCAACCATTCTTGCCGATACTACTGCAAAGAAAAAGGCAAAAAGTACTGCAAGAATAGCACCGACCGGCCCTGCCTTTACAGTTGGCGTCAACCATGTTAACAAGAAACCGGCAATTCCTGCTATAAATACCCATACAATTGAAGGGTCTTGGTTAACTCGATCTAATGTTTTTTCTCCTTTTCCAAATCCCCCCATAGCCTCTTTAAAGGACCTAATTATAGTAGGAAGTGATTTTGCCAAAGAAATAAAACCACCTGCAGCAACTGCACCGGCACCTATATATTTAATGTAGTTAGACCATATATCAGTTGCAGCCATTTCTGAAATCAGCATATCGGATGGAAAGATTGGTGTCGGTACCATTCCACCGAAGAACTTAATCAAAGGAATAAATCCTAACCATGCAACAATAGAACCTGCAAGCATTAATACTGATGTCTCGGTTCCAATAATAAAACCAACACCAACTAAAGATGCCAGTGTATCTGCACCAATCATGGTACTTTGGAATCTTTTAATAACAAAAGATGTGGTTTCGTTCCATAATGCCAAACCACCGGACAAAATTTTATAGCCCAATCCAACAAACAAACCTTTCAAAACGGCTGCGAATCCTTCACCACCTTGGTTTGCACTTACTAAAACTTCTGCTTGCGCCATTGATTCCGGATAAACTAATTTTCCATGCTCTTGTACAATTAAGTGTTTACGTACAGGTATAATAAAGTATACGCCCATAATTCCCCCAATGACAGTAACCACAACTACTGTCCAAAGAGGAAGGTTAAATCCGATAAGGATAAGGGCAGGCAGTACAAATATAATACCGCCGGCGATAGATTCTCCTACAGCTGCAAGAGAAGCAACATAGTTCGATTCCAGTATGTTATTTCTTTTAAATAAACTTCTAAATAACCCTGTCGCTATTATAGCTCCGGGAATACCCGCTGAAATAGTCAAACCTACTTTTAAACCCAAATAAGTATTGGCTGCAGCAAAAATAACTGCAGAAAGTATACCTAAAATTATAGAATACACTGTTGCTTCGGGGGATTTTTCATTACTGCCGACAAACGGTTTATAATCCTCACCTTTGATTCCCCCATAGGCTTCTTTTGGCAGTTTTCTCTTTTCTTCCGACATATAAGCTCCTCCACTGTTCTATTTAATTTCTTCAAGTAAGCGAACTAAGAATTTCCAAATTCTTTCCACCGATGAAATGCTGAGATGTTCTTTTTCGGTATGAACTTCGTACATATTAGGTCCAAAACTAATCATATCGGTATCGGGTAAAATCTTTTTCAATACCCCACACTCAAGCCCAGCATGAATTGCAGTTACTTCTGCTTTTTTGCCAAATAACTCTTCGTAAACTTTAACGGCTTTTTTTCTGATCTCCGATTTGTCATCATATTCCCAAGCCGGATAGAAGCTGTTTTCTTGCGCAATACCGTTGGTTCTTTTTGCTATTAATGCCACCCGATTCAAAAGTTCTCTTAAGGAACTTTCCGAGGAAGAACGATGGGATATTGTTATAATCAGCTGCCCTTCACTCTCTTCCACTATAGCATTATTAAGACTGGTTTGTACCAACCCCGGAATATCTTTAGACATATATTGCACACCATCAGGAGTCATCATCAGAAAATCAATTACATTATCCGATAGCTCCTTAACATAAACTTCCTCTACATCCACTTCTTTTGCAGTAACAGTTAGCCCGCTGTCTTCTACTCTATACTCTTCCTTCAATTGCTTTTCAAAGGATTCTATTAAGCGTACTGTACCGTTTAAATCCTCGGCTAAAACAACTGCTTTTGCTTCACTAGGAATAGCATTATGTTTTGATCCTCCGGAGATTTTAGCCAAAGTAATATTATTTCTGCATTGGTCTAAAATACGTGCCAATACCTTAATGGCATTAGCTCTCTGTTTAATAATCTCCACTCCGGAGTGACCGCCTTTTAGTCCCGTTACTTTAATTTCCAAGCCTTTACCGCTTTTCTTTTCTTTTTTTAACGGAAAAGTGACAGTTTGATTGGCACCTCCGGCACAACTAACTAAAAAAACTCCTTCTTCTTCCGAATCAATATTAAGTAGTATCTTTCCGTTCAAATGTTCATTAGTTAAAGCCATGGCTCCATCCATGCCTGTTTCTTCATTTGTTGTAATAAGAAGTTCAATAGCAGGATGTTTTAAATCATCGGAATCTAAAATTGCCAAACCATATGCCACTGCAATACCATTATCCCCACCGAGAGTTGTATTATTGGCGTGTAAAAAATCACCTTCTACAATCAGTTCAATAGGGTCTGAATCAAAATTATGGGTAGAGCCTTCCCCTTTAATACATACCATGTCACTATGCCCTTGTATGATTACAGCAGGTGCATTTTCATAACCTGGAGTAGCAGGCTTTTTGATTATTACATTATAAAGTTCATCTTGATATACTTCCAAATTTCTTTCCTTAGCAAAGTTAACCAAAAAATCACTTATCCTTTTTTCATTACCGGAACATCTTGGAATCTGACTGATCTCATAAAACCAATGAAATACTTTACGTGGTTCAATTGTATGAATTGTTGACATAATACCACCATCTTTTTTAATTTTTTTAAGAATACACATTTTTAAAAAATAGTATATCCTATATTCTTTTTTTATACTCCAACTTAAATTGTTCAAAATCATATTTACCAAACTTTTGTTAATAAAACTCATTTTTTTTGCTTATAATTTACTATTTTGCAATTCATAATCAAACAGTTCTCTGTTTATTATTAATACACATAATTTCACACAGGTCATGAATTTTAGACATAACAACAACTAAAAACAGACCAAAGTTATGGTTGCAAGTTAGAAAAACTATACCGTATTCGTTTTTTGAATCTAAGGGAAATACAAGTAAATTGCCCATCCTTGGTGTTAATGAAGAAGGTACCGTAAAAATCTTAATTTATACACCTAAAGATATGTTTATCAGGGCAGCTGTAGAATTTACAGCCCTAAATTTGCCTTTGGCTATGTGATATTGACGGTAATGATACCTTATTAAGTGTAAAATATGTACGGTTCCAATATTAACAATACTAAAAAGCAATTATACTGCAATAAAGGACATGTATGCAGGGAAAAACCGCTATTTGGTTATCTGCTAAAGTTACTGATCTTGTATTAAGGATATTTTAGTCTGATATTCTGCAACAATCTCCAAAGTAGAGTAAAATTTTGATTTAATATTAATTTGATAATGCAAAATTATGTTTTTTCATTAGAAAATATAAAGTAGTTATTTCATCTAATGACTTTTTTCTTATAAATGCACCTCCTAAGTTTCATATTGATAGTACGATGTAAATTTGCATTGTTTCCCTATCGAAATATTTTTTATTCTATAACATGCCCGGAAGATAAAGTATTAATTAACCCTTCGATTAGCCTGTTGCAACAACTTATTCAACTGATTTTATGCTGTTTTCAGGTGCAAAATTACTATATCACCCAAGTTATAAATTGTCAACATGAATTTTTGTCGTAGACTCCTGGTTCTGTAGGCTTTCGGAGGTTTAATGTTATTGGATAGATATCTATAAAGGTAGTGTTTTTTTAGTCAATATAGTTTGTTGTGCCAATCTAGCTTTCATCTAATCATCAAAATTCCAATTAAATAATAAATAATGGGCAGAAACACCGCCGGAAGCATGTTAGCCACTTTTATACTGCGTATTTCCAAAAGGTTTAAACCAATTCCTAAAATAAGCACATTCCCAACAAGGGACATCTGACTTATTACCTCAGTAGTCAACATAGGCTCTAAAAATTTTGCAAGAAGTGTGATGGAACCCTGGTAAACAAGTACTGGTATTGCCGAAAAAAGAACACCTATCCCCATTGTAGAACTAAAAATAATAGAGCTGATACAGTCCAAAATTGACTTAGCATAAAGTGTATCGGCATTTCCGGTAAGCCCTTCCTCTAGAGAACCTACAATCGCCATAGCACCTACACAAAATAAGAGGGTTGCCGTTACAAAACCAACCGAAAAATTTCCGCCGGAACTAGGCAGCTTATTTTGTATAAGCTCTGCTAACCTATTTAATCTTTTTTCAATATTTATAGCTTCCCCAATTAAGGATCCTACAACAAGAAAAATTATCATTTCCATTATGTCTCTGCTTTCAAGTGTACCATCGGAAGACACTTTAAAGATTGCAGAAAGAGTACCCGATAATCCGATAATAAAAACAGATAGACCTAACGCCTGCATGACAATTGATTTAAATCTTTCGGATAATTTACCTTTTACAATCATTCCTACCAAAGCACCACCTATTACAGCCACTGCATTTACAACACTTCCTTGAGCCAACATGTTTTCCTCCTAAACTTCAAATTATTGTACAAAACACATTACTATGTACGTTGCAATATCTAAAATCAATATAAAATGTTTAATGCAACATATAGTATATAAGTTTTAAATCAGACCACATAACGCCCATATCAAAAATACCACTAAATCTGATTTTTTTAAATCATCTAAATTATTTATTCTTATTATTTTTTACCCCAAATACCAAGAAAACTCACGATTTTATGATTATTTACAAAACCGTGGGTTTTCTTGATAACTAAATGGTATTAATTTTTACCGGAAACAAATTCTACAGACTGTCACCGAAATCTGCTCTAAACTTGGCAACCAGCTTAGTCTGCCAGTCTGAAACTGCAGTTAATTTTCCAAAGAAGAAACGCAAAACTTTTGGTTCCTCCACAAAAGTTATTCCGCCAATCAACTTACGATTTTCATAAAGCCATTTAATACGGTCTATAGCATAGTTTACTTGTGAAAGGGTAAATACACGCCTTGGCATAGCAAGACGAAGCAATTCCATATTGGCAAAATGCTCATTTCCATTTTCATCTCTTTGTTCGGAGATAGTTCCTCTCTCCATGCCGCGAACACCGCTTACTAAATATAAAGCCGAAGCAAGTGCACCAGCGGGATATTGACTTTGAGGAATATGGTCAACAAACTCCATAGCATTGATGTGACAGCCCAAACCGCCCGGTGGTGTAATAACAGGAACACCAGCTTTCTGCAGTTTTTCGCACATATATGCAATAAATTGCGGTCCTTGATTGATCATATTTTCATCCATAGTCTCCTCAAGTCCTACAGTAATTGCTTCTATCTCCCGTACAGACATTCCCCCATATGTAAGAAAACCTTCATATAGGGTAATATACTCTCGAAGCTTCATATATATATCTTTATTTCTTGTGCAAATACCACCGCCACGAGCACATCCGAGTTTACGTGCTGAAAAGTAAATAATATCTGAAAGGTCTGCCATAGCGCGGGCTATCTCCCGTATACTCATATTTTTGCACTTTTCTTCACGGGTTTTTATGAAATAGAGATTATCTGCCAAAAGACTTGCATCTAAGACAAGCATGATACCGTATTCATCACAAACCTTTCGGATCTCCTGCATATTCTCAAGGGAGTGGGGTTGACCTCCAATCAGATTTGTGCCTGTCTCAATTCGAACAAAAGCTATTTTATCCGGACCATGCTTAGAAATAAGCCCCCTAAGTTTTTCCACATCCATATTGCCTTTAAACGGATAAGTGCTTTTTGGGTTTAACCCTTCATCAATTATTATTTCTTCAACTATACCTCCATTTAGTGTAATATGCGCTTTTGTTGTAGTAAAATGATAATTCATAGGTACAATATCTCCCGGCTTTACATATGCCTGGGCAATAATATTTTCACAACCCCTTCCCTGATGAGCCGGAAGAAAATACTCCATTCCGAATATTTCTTTAATTTTATTTTCCAGCTTTGTAAAGGTTGCAGAACCGGCATAACTATCATCGGCTTCCATCATAGCGGCAAGCTGCTTGTCACTCATCGCATTTACTCCGCTGTCAGTAAGCATGTCAAGAAAGATATCTTTATTTTTTAGTAAAAACGTATTGTTTCCCGCCTCATTTATGGCTTCAAGACGACGTTCAATGGGAACAAGATTTAGCTTTTGTACTATTCTCACCTTATGCATTTCCAAAGGAACATTGCCACCGTAAAAAAATTTTACTTCTGACATACATTAATCCCCCTTAATTTTATTCTCTTATAAAAATTTTTCAGGATGGCATTATAGGATAGTACAACTATGAATTAGCTGCAGGAAATACCCACTACAGGGTATTTATAAAGAAAAGGTCCTTAATATCTTATCTTTTTTGCTTAAATGACAGAATCCGTGCAACCATATTACCGTAGAACAATATCAATCTGTAAAATAAGCTTATATTAATTAGAAACCTTACTTGAAAATAGTACTTTTCTACTATAATACCATGCTGCTACCAATATTTTATAGCCAATAAACACAATAGTCAACTGTTATTTAGAAAACGCTAGTAATATTACCATGAAATACTCTTAAACAAATACAATCAAGATACTGACAATTCAAAATTAAAAATTACAATTCCATGTAATAAACACTAAATTTATAAAACACTATTCCATTTTATTTCATCGGTTATATCTATAGGTTAAAATTTATTATAGAGAAGAATTTTAGTAAAGAAAATGAAAGTATACCTTTTATTATGAAATCACTCCATAAAATTTTCAAAAGGCTTATTGATATAAAAAACTATGTTATAAATCTATGCCTAGCATTACGATATAATATGGTGTCTATCCCATACTGTAATGAGGATGAGTATTTCTCCTGGATTCTGAAAATTATTTATCTTAATTATTTTCTACGCTGCCTCTTTTAGCTTTTGATAATGCTCCCATTAAAAATCTCCTATCTGCTTTATATTATCAATTCTTGTCAGCAAGGAGTATTCCCTATTATTCATACATAATGTGTTTGATTACTTCCGAGAGTTCTGTCTAAAAGATCTAGTGGATATTTGCATGTCAGAATTAAATTTCTAAAATAATTTCTGCCTTGTAATGTAGCAAAGAGCCTGCTTGATAAAAATGATTTCCACGGTATTTATGTATATTGCCTTATTCTATTTATAATCTCATAAAGTTTTATGAATTTTGCAAAAAAGCTATTAATTTGGATTTTTTTGCCGATATTACAAAGGGCAAATATTAATTTTATAAATATTTTACCTAAATATAGATAAAATTCTTAAATAGGAAAAGAGGTATAATAGAGAATGAAGAACTGGAAATTAAGCAGAACAATCACATTGGGAATAACAGTAATTGTCATTGCCGGAATCAGCCTACTCTACCTTATGGTAAACAAATCAATGAACAGTCTGATGAAACAGTCAGAACACAATCAAATGGAAACACACCTTTTGGCACAGGCAAGTCTTATTGATGAATATGTTAAAAGCCAGGAAGATTTATTAATTGCGTATAGTAAGGCACCTGCAGTACGGGAATTATTAAAGGACGTAGATAATGCTGAAAAGCAAGCAATTGCCCAAGCATATACTGAAGACTACTATGCAGGACTTGATAATTGGGAAGGTATTTATATAGGAGAGTGGAATACGCATTGTATTGCACATTCTGATGCTTCTAACGTCGGACGTACCTGGAGGACAGAAGCAGATAAATTAAAACAATTACAAGATGCAATGTTGGAAAAAAACGGTCTATATAATGCAGGAATCATTGTTTCACCGGCAAACGGACAACTCATTTTGTCCATGTACTGCCCTGTATTCGACACAGATGGAACTACAATTTTAGGTTATGTGGGTGGTGGTCCGTTTGCAAAAGGTTTAAATGATCTTTTAAATAAATTGAAAAGCGATGATGATACAACCAGATATTATATGATTAATGTTATGACCGGAAAATATATCTTTGCCGATGATGAGACTTTAATGACTAAAGATATCGAAAATCCGATGTTATTAAATGTTATTGAAGCAATAAAAAAAGATGGTGATGGCGGAGAGCTTTTATATATGGACGAGACAGAAGGTGCTTGTGTTGCCTGTTACAAATATATCAGTGAACATGGTTGGGCAGTTGTATCCTTCGATAGTGAAAAGAATATTTATAGCTATACAAGAAAGATTACGAAAGTGCTTGCTGCGATTTGCTTCTTATTCGTTGTATTAATCAGTGCATTGGCATTGGGATTGATTAGATTTAGTATGAAACCTTTGCTATATGTTGAGGATTCCATCAAACAACTTGGAAACTTAAAATTACAGAAGAACGAAAAATTGGAGCCATGGATTGGTACAAAGAGTGAAATCGGACAAATTGCTACTGTAATGAATTCTTTGTATGAGGCGTTAGGAGAAATTGTATATACCCTTAGTCAATGTTCATCCTCATTAAGCGAATCAGCAATTGCTATGGAGGATTCTTCCGGAGTATTGGTAAAATGCGTATCAGATAACTCAAAGGCTACAACATTATTCGCAAAACATACAGAAGAGGTAAATGCAGCTATTTCAAAAGTAGCTCATGAGGTTGCAGAAATTACACATGTAGTATCAGAGGTAGAAGAAAGAATTCGTCAAGGTAATCAGCACAGTGATGAGTTGCTTGAAAAAGTTGATCAAATGCAGCAACTTGCAAATAGCTCAATGAGAACAATCAGCGAACAAATAGAAGAAAATCAAAAAACAATTGAACATACATTGGGTGATTTACAATCATTGATGCGTATTGATGAGATGGCTTCAAAAATTCTAAATATTACAAGCCAGACCAATCTCCTCTCATTAAATGCATCTATTGAGGCTGCAAGAGCCGGTGAAGCCGGAAAAGGATTTGCTGTTGTTGCCGAAGAAATTAGCAATTTAGCCAATAGTTCATCTGAAACAGCAACTCAAATTCAAGCAATTTGTAATGAAACAAGAAATAATATTGCAAATATTCAAGCATGTTTTGATAAGGTTATCTTATTCCTGGAAAAGGATGTACAGGCGCAGTTTGTAGAATTTGCAAAAGCAACTAAGGATTATCATCAGTCGATCCAGGATATACAAGGCATTATTGCAGATATTGCAGCGGCATCCTCAACTTTTGTTGAGATAGTCAATACAATTCAAACGCAAATTCAGTCTGTGTCAGATGTTCCAGGTTCTCAAGCAGTGAACAGTCAGGATATTTTGGATAAAGCGCGTCAGACGGAAGTAATAAAAGAAGAAATGACGGTTATTGTTGGTCAAAATAAAGAAAACGCAGTTGCAATCAGCGGAATTGTGAATCGATTCTCATAATACATATGTGGTATAATTTCTATCATCAAAACATTTTAATATTAATGGGCTGTTGCTCGATCGGTTAAAAATCATAGTACAATCCCCTTTTCTGAAACAATCACTTTGTTCGAAAAATGTGAAAAAAGGGCTGTCTCAAAATCAGAAAGCTGATTAAGGGGCAAGCCCCCTTTTATTAAATAAAAGGTAGATATTTTAGGCGTTTTTATAGGGAGTATAAATAATTCTGTGTATAAGAATTTATGTAATCCTTCTCTGGCAAGCAAATTCAAGTTTACATGGTTTACATAATACAATTTCGTATTACATTTACACTATATATTATTTCTAGACTTATTAAATTTTATACATAATATACTTCCCCATACCCTTGCACCTAGTGTATAAGTGGTATTATTCTTCATTTATATAATCATACAATTAGAATTTAACAAATTACTGCCGCTATTTCTTTAAGAAAGTTGCCAAACTTTCCGAAAAAAATAAAATAGATATATAAGCAATTCGATAATTTTACCGATAATAGTTATGTCAACCATTAAGATCAAATAACTCGCAACGCATTCTTAGTGAAATTATAGTTTTCAATACAACAATCATAGTGAAAACTTATAATTTATATAATTAATACCTTGTTCAAATATAGATATCACATAAATATATTTCTTTTTATACAAAAGGAGGATTTTTATGCAAAACGATACCTATAATGTTCAAAGAGTTCACAAAGTAAGCCTTGCGGTAACATGTCTAATTATAGTTTTTATGGTTATTAACGAAATCATAGCTAGCGGATTTAAACTTGGACTTATAACTTTTCTCCGAGCTTCACCATGTATTATTTTGGGTGTAATAAATTACTATTTGCCCATAAATAAGTATGTTAAAGCTCTTATTTTCGGAATAGTACCCTGTGTAAGCATGATCCTTCTCTCTTTTTTATTTGGCTTTGCATTATGGAAACATTATAATATTCTTTGTACTATAGCTCTTATGGCGTTATACTTTAAAAAAGAAGTTCTATTAGTTCACGGAGCCATTGTAAACGTTTTAATTATTGGTGCCTACATAATAAAACCCGAGAATATAGCCGGTCCTAACACCACACTTCCTGTTTTTATCTTTGCACTAATAGTACTCAATGCTATAATTGCTCTGCTGTACTTTTTAAGTAAATGGGGAAGAGAACTGGTTATCGAATCATACAATAAACAAATAAAAGCAGAAGAATTATTGGATGAATTGAAGAATGCCTTTGTAAAGTTAGAAAATACTACTAGTATTATTGATAACGGAATAAACAAATTGAACGATAATATAAGCAATATTAGTGAATCAAGTCAAAATATAACCACTTCAATGCAGGAGATGTCCAAATCAATACAGACGGAATCCTATAGTGCTTACACAGTAAATGAGGCCATGTCAAAATCTCTGGAAATGGTAAATGAAACCCGGAAAATCTCCGAAGGAATCTCCGGTAAATCCAGGTTAATGAGTGAAAGAGTAAGAGAAGGATGGAATAAAATAGAGCAAATGAATAATCAGATCGATATTATCAGCAATTCCATAACCACAGCCAATATAACTGTATCTGAGCTTCAAACAAGTATGACAAAAGTCAATACTCTCTTGGAAGATATAACACAAATCGCAGAACAAACAAACCTATTGGCTCTTAATGCTGCTATAGAATCAGCTCGTGCGGGAGGACATGGGAGAGGATTCGCTGTCGTTGCCGATGAAGTGAGAAAACTGGCAGAAGAAAGTACACGAATAGTGAAGGATATAACACAGGTAACAACAGGATTATTCAACAAATCCCATGAAGCCTTTGAAAAGGTTAACCATGGTGAAAGTGCTACAAAGGAAGGTAAAGAGATTATACAGAATATATCTACATATTTTAAGGATATTATGGACGCATTCAATGAAACCAATACAGAAATAGTAAAAAGCATGGATACAATCGAGCATGTTGCAGATAGTTTTGAGAAAGTTCAAACCCAGATGGAAAATATGGTAAGCATATCACAGCAGAATGCAGCATCTACCGAGGAAGTACTGGCAACCATCGAAGATGAGAATAGCCAGATAAAGCAAATCAGTGATTTCTTACGCGAAATACAGGAATTAAGCAGACAGTTAAAACAGGTAACAGTTAGCAACAAAAGCTTTTGAAGACAGTTTCTATAATTAGGGGGAGTATAAATAATTCTGTGTATTAGAATTTATGTAATCCTTCTTTAGCAAGTAAATTGTAGTTATCAAAGTTTACAGAATATTGCCTTTTATTACCTCTATATTATATATTATTGCCAGATTTGTTAAGTTATATACATAAACTTGATTAAATCTGGCAATAATTATTAATAATAACCCATATTAGCCCTTTTATTCCGTATTTTTAATTTTGTGAGGTCTAGCCCGTTCGCGATGAGGACAAGCCCTCGAGGGGGTTAGGGTGAATACTTTTAAATATACTCTTCCAGTCTGCCTGGATATTGAATCATCAATTGGCTTAGCACTCTATCCCAGTTTTTGTATCGCTGTGTCCATCTTTTTACTACATTCTTTGATGCTAAATACTAAATCTTTTCTAGTGAACTGTCTGTTGGAAATATTGTTTTTGTTTTTGTGAACTTTCGAAACTGACGATGTAATCCTTCAATTATATTTGTTGTATAAATTATTTTTCGTATTTCTTCTGAAAATTTGAAAAACGGACTTATAACATCCCAATTATTATCACCAAAATATCTTTATATCCATCAATAGTAACACCTAGAACAACGTAAGCCGCCCGGTTTATTATTCTTCCATCATCCTTAACTTTATAGTGAATTGCATCCATAAAGATAAAAGAATATATTGGGTCAAGTGGCCTTTGTTGCCATTCCTTAATTTCAGGAGAGATTCTATCAGTAATCTTACTAACCATTTCAGCTGATAAACTAAATCCATAAAGCTCTTCAATTTGTTAACTAATATCCCTTGTAGACATTCCTCTTGCATATAGAGATATAACCTTTTCCTCAATTCCAGAAACATTGCGTTGATATTTAGGAATTATTTTAGGTTGAAATTCCCCGTTACGACTATTATCGGTATTCTTACTTTCTATATCATCTTTTGCATATCCTAATTTCGCTTCAAGTTCTGCTTCAAGCAGCTCCTGAATAATATCTTTAAAAATATCCTTTAGATATGCATTCACATCTGATACACTTTGGAAATTATTTTCTCGAACTAATTGCTTTACCTACTCCTTCGACAGTGTTGACATAAAAATCTCCTCCTTAGCATTTCCTGTTATTAATTCTTGCCAAGAAGGAGAACTTTCACTCAATTATACACAAATTTTTTTACATTCTCTATCATTATCTACATAGTAGAAATACATTAGTATCATTTAGCCTACATTTATTTATTCACCTCCTTTTTATTTGCTATCTTTAACTATGCATAGTAAAGAATAAGGTCAAAACATATTTTGTTATCCTATATTATAAGGCTGTTATTTATACCAAAATATCACAAAATATATTTTTCACATCAGACAGCCCATTGACTTTAATGGGTATCAAACTATTATTTGTTCCTTCACCTAGCTGACCATAATAGTTATATCCCCATGCATGTACTGTTCCATCGTCTTTTAACGCTAAATTGAAGCCGTATCCTGCTGATATGTCAATAATATTGTTCAGCCCGATGACTTGTGTAGGTTCACCACTTTCATTTGTTGTTCCGTTTCCCAACTCTCCATAGTAATTTGACCCCCATGCCCATACAGTTCCATCATTTTTTAATGCAAGACTAAACTGTTCTCCAGCAGCTACAGCTACTATAGCCTTTAAATTTATTACCTGCACAGCAGCAAGGCGTTTCGTAGTTGTGCCATCTCCAAGTTGGCCATAGTTGTTATTTCCCCATGCCCATACTGTACCATCATCTTTAACCTGTAAGCTATGGTTATAGTGTGCTGCCAAAGTAACGGATTTTATTGTTTCTGTTTCTACAACAAGTGGGCTGCTGGCTTCTGAGTAGTTGTCAGAGCTATCATAAGCTTTCACTGTGTATGTATACGTTGAATTATGAGGCAGATTTGACTCAGTAAAGCTGGTGCTATCTGTATATCCAATTTCCTCTCCATTTCTGTAAACAACATATCCCGCTACCCAGCTATTGTCTGTGGAAGGCTCCCATTCAATTACAATCTTTGTTGTCTTTTTAATTACCTTTAAATTAAGCGGAACTGATGATGCTTCCTTATCATTTATTACAGTTACTGCGCCTTCTGATATATTTCCGGAATCATCATAGCATTTTACTATGTATTTATGATAATATTCTTCAGGGCTAAACCTTCAGTGGAAGTGAAATCCTTCTTCTACTCAGTTATAAAGATATAAAATAAAAAAAGTAAAAGCAGATACAGTTAGCTTCTATTCACTGTTGCTTTTACTTTTTGTTGAATTAATAATAATATTAATGTTTGATAATAAATTTTATAGAAACTTTAACACTCTATATACTAATTAAACTTTAACTATTTAATTGTGATTAAATCCCCAATAAATTAACGGCTTTCTCTACTTGAACTCATACCGACTAATTTCAATAATGTTTTTATTTTTGCAATTAATCAAAATTAGGTTACTTATATATTTAATAATATAAAAGAAGTACAAATATATCAACATAATTACTTAACATTTTCTTATTATTAATTGTGGCATAATATATAATCGTTATTTAAACTTTGTCTTCTTCTAAACAATTCTATATAATTAAGGTATTGCACAATAATCACGACAATAACTATTGTACAATACCTTTCATTATGTCTAAAAAGATATTAGATTATTTGGATAAATCACCTTTTATGGCATTATACCAAACGTCTCCCATTTTATTGTATCCGTTAGCATTAGGATGAACACCATCAGCTAAATCGCTAAGGGTAAGCGCACTATACATATCTACCAGATAAACCGGCTTTCCTTGATTTGCTTTATTTTGAACAACTGTCGCAACCTGGGAGTTATAGGATCTTACATCGGCATAACTTATCGGTATAATAGTAGCTACATAAAGTTTTCCATTGGAAGGCAATTTGGCGCAAATCTTGTCGATTAAGTCGCTTAACCTGGCAGGTGCATTATTCAAATCGTATTTTTGTGAAATATCATTGGTACCTATATGCAAAAGCACAATTTGCGGTTTATAAGTATCCATCCAAGTATTGATGTTGTTACTGATCTGGTCAATTCTCCATCCGGAGTGGCCTTCATGGTTTTTGTCTCCTAGATCTGAAGGACCGCCTGTCATAGAACCTACAAAATCCACAGTAAATCCATTACTGGTAATATTTTTCCATAGCCTTGTTCTATATGCTCCCGACACAGTAATTCCATCGGTTATTGAATCTCCTAAAGGCATTATTTTTATAGTAGGTTTCGGTGTTTGAACCGGAGTTGGTGTTGGCGTAGAAGTTGAAGGCGTTGGAGTATTACTAGGAGGTAATGTAGGTGGCAATATTGTTATAGTGCCTAATTCAATCATTCCTAACAGATGTTGTTTTAACATAGCATAATCAATGGAATTCTTATCACCATCTTGATTTATATCTGCCGCAATAGGTAGATATGATGTTTTACCAAGTAAATACTCTTTGTATTTTGCAAAATCTATAGCATTAACATCTCCATTTTCATCAACATCACCAAGCAATATTTTTATAGGTACTCTGGTGGCAGCAGGTGTAGGAGTTGGTGAAGGTTGAACATTTGATTTGCTTAAATAATCTTTTAGCCATGTTAAAGCCGGACGTTCGACACCGGATGAACTAATTAGGTGTGTATTGTTTGCCCAAGTTTGTCCTTGAATCCATCCCCACAAGGTAATACCTTTTACATTGGGATGTTCCCATAATATAGGAAACTTCTCTTTATATCTTGCCAATTGAGTACTGTCATCACCGGTTATGTCCAGCTCAGATACATATATAGGAAGACCTGTTGCAGATAATGTATCTAAAACATACTTCATTGTGCTTGTAGAAACAGTATCCATATTGAAATAGTGGCACTGAATTCCTATTCCGTCGACTAAATTTCTTTCCTTAAGAATGTTTATAATTTTTATATAATTAGCTGCTGCGTTGGGATCGCCAATTATTCCATAATCATTTATAAGCAATTTAGAATTGGGGAAATACTTTCTTGCCTGTTCAAAGGACCATACAACCCAATCCCATCCTGTTGAACCATTCCCACCTATTGCATTTCTGTATGATGGCGGTGCATGTAGGGGTTCGTTAACAACATCAATAAATTCACAATCAGGATATCTTTCTGCCACAGCTTCAAACCACTCTATCAATTCTTCCTTCTGTTCCGATGCAGAAAGGCTGCTTACCCAGTTTGGCTCCTGACTGCCCCATACTAAAGTGTGGAACTTAAAAGGCATACCATTGGACTTGGCATAATTATAAGCCATGTCTGCCTGACTCCAGTTCATTCTGTCCCTACTTGACTCAACACTGCCCCACTTTGTTGAGTTTTCAGGCGTTACCTGGTTCCAATAAGTCCCAAAATTAGATGGTACACTGTTGGCAATAATATTACCAACAAATTTGCTGCCCGATACCATGGCTGCATTAACTTCTTCGCATTGAAGTAAACCTGTTGAAAAAGCCAATCCCATTACCATTACCGCGCATAAAACACTAGCGGTATACTTTAGTTTTTTGAATACTTTCATATCTACCCCTCCTATTAAATAATTTCATGCATATAAATGCATGGTATGTCCTACTATAAAATTACGTCTAAAAGGATAGTTTTGTCAGGAATATGAGATCCAATTTTTTATTCATGTTAAAGTAAACACTTTTTTCATTTTATATCAAAAAGCAATAAGGCATTGAAAGTTACATTATTTAACTTAAACTCTAGTCTTAAAATTGTATTATCGGGAAGATTAGATGTCGTTGTAGTTTTTTCGTTTGCTGTTGAATAGGATTCCATCATCAAAATAGAAAGAATTGTATAAACTTCTTAAATACATAATTTTCACTAAATTTATCGTTTTAAAAGCATGTTAGATGATTGATTTTTATTTGGATTTATACCATGCTAATCTAAAAATACTTTGTAGTTAAATGAGAACTAATAATTGTAATTATACTGCTTAATGAATTGTATTTATTGGTCCTATATCCCTTTCATACACTTATTTTACACCAACAAAGATAAAAAGTATAGTGGGAATTTGGCATTTCTTTCCTTATTCAATTTCTTGAGCTTAAACAATAAATGAAATATCATACTTTTCAAAATGTTCCCCACATTAAAAAATATAGATGAATTTTGCTGTTTTAAGAAACTATGGCTCTTTCAATGGAACAATTTCATTATTGTGAAAATATTGTAACTCAAGGTTGTGGCAGCATTTCAGCACTGGCAGGAACACTACTAAATGCAAAGTACCGGTATTTCCGGTGGGATTAATATACATGATTATACATCACATTCAACACGTTAAAAACTTTCAAATCCCCTAAAAGGTTGAATGAACAGCTTAAAAGTGTTGAAACGCTAAGAAGCGTATAAGAAAAGACCTCGATGTAAGAGGTCTTTAGGAGTTTTTGAGTTCTTTATTCTTCTACGATTTCTACAAGTATTTTTTCATCTAACCCTCTCCAAGTTTATTCTACTGCCTATTAGACTTATTAAATTACAAAAATGTTCCAATTTTATATATTAGAAAAAGATAATTTGTCTATCAGCATCCCTCTATGCCATTTCAAGCATTACCTCTATTCTTTAATCACCCAAAGCCTTCTTTATCATTTTTTCTATGCTGGTACAAGGATTAGCCACCCCTATTGTTTTACTGTATTGCTTACCACCACCGATATTTAACCCCACAACTTCACCTGACGCATTTAGTATAGGTGCTCCACTTGTTGCATTTAATATAATATCTTCTTCCTCATACTCAAAAATAAGCCTTTTGTTAGAAGCTGATTTAACGGTTGCTTTATGTAATTTTGTTTCCCAATCATTTATTGTAGGGGCTGCAAGCCATACCGTTTCACCTATTTTAGGAAGTTTTGAACTTAGTTTCAAACGGTTAGCATCCATCTTTTCACCATAATAAAAGGCAGCTATATCTTTATCTGTAGAGGATGTATCGGCATCACTTATCTTTAAAACTTTTTCACATTCTCCGCAAAGTTCGTCATTGTAGGCATCTCTAAATGTAACCTTTTTTAATACATACGGTAAATCTGAAGCAGGAATTTCTTTTTCCAAACCTCCCGCTTCCCCAAATAAATGATAAGCAGTTAGAATCAAAGATTCATCTTCCATTTCAATAGCAAAGGCAGTTCCAGCTCTGAAAGTTTCAGTATTTAACTCAAACTCCGGTCTCAAAATTGTATTATCATGAATATCCGGTGGTGTTACATTGCTTTCCCTTGCTGGTGAACAGGATGTCATCATTAAAATTGAAAGGATTAAAAGAATAATAGTTGATTTTTTAATAGACATAGTTTCTCTCCTTTTCATTATTTTAAAACATATTTAATATAAAAACGCTGTCAATTGGTATATTAATCTATATACTGCTATTTGATTTTTAATACCGCTACATATTCTCCAATTCATTCATTTTATTTAAAAGAAAAAATGGCTTCTCTTTTAATTATATTGGATATAACTTATATTTGTAAATTCATTTATAAAAATTTTACCAATCCATCTTGACAAAGTGTACTTACTAATGTAATCTAAAATTAGACTTACAAAAGTAAGTACATTTTTCAAGGAGGTTTTTATGAAAAACAAAACTTCACTCATATCCGATTCCGAATGGCTGGTTATGAAGGTTATATGGGAAAAAAAAGAGGCTAAGTCTTCTGAAATAGCGGCAAAATTATATGATTCTACAAAATGGAGTGATAAAACCATAATAACTCTTTTAAATAGATTGGTTAATAAAGGAGTGCTGGCAACCAAAAAAGATAACAATGACAAAAGAGCTTATGTATACTATCCTCTAGTCACTGAACAAGAGTGTATTGAAGCCGAAACCAATTCATTTTTACATAAATGTTTTAACGGAGCAGTCAAGGACTTAGTGCTGAATATTATTGACAATAGAAGACTAACAAAGGCTGAAATAAAAGAGTTAAAGAGTATTTTGGATACCATGGAGGAAGAAAAAAATGATCAATAACATTTTCAGAGTAGTATTGGATTTAAGCATTAGTGCCTCATTTCTAATACTTATAGTTCTAATGCTGCGTCCTTTGGCTAAAGCAAGGTTTGCTCCTCGATTTAGAGTTTTTCTGTGGATTATGGTTATTATAAAGTTAGTACTACCTTTTAATTTTAGCACAAGTTTTAGCGTATACAATCTTCTTCCGGACATAATGACAGACGATTACATATCAGATGATATTGATACAGCTAATATAAATGAAGCTGACAATAGTTCTAACGTTACATATGGTGAAAATGTCATTATACTTGACAATACCTCTTTCCCTATAGAGGAAAATGCAAATCTCAATAATACGGACAGCAATGTGTTTTTAGATAATAAGTCAACGATTATTAAGGATGACTCAATTGACAGCTTGGCTGAAGCTACAGATAAAGGTAAATCGATAAATACTGAAAGTATAATGAACATTCTCTCTCTTATTTGGTTTATTGGCCTTATTGGTTTTCTAACCGCTTATTTAATAATTAATATCTTATTTTACACAAGAATTAAATCCCTCCCACTCACTACTTCGGAATCTATAAAGCAATATATAAATATGTGGAAAGAAAGACTCAATATAAAATATGAAATAGGTGTAAAGGAGACTTCATTAGTTAAGGGACCTGCTGTTTACGGTTTTTTAAGACCTGTTCTCTTGTTTCCGAGAGATATAAAAAACACTATCGATGATGAAGATTTAAACGCCATTGTTCTCCATGAGCTTTCCCATATTAAAAGGAAAGATACAATACTTGGTATTGTAGCCTTGTTTACAAAGTTTATTCACTGGTTCAATCCCCTTGTATGGTATGGTTTTTCGCTGCTTAAGCATGATATAGAAGCATCCTGTGACTCTATGGCATTAAGCCAACTGGACACCGGCAAACATAAGAGCTATGGATTAACACTTCTAAAGCTGTCTGCTCAAAATTCAAGAGAAATATCCCTTTTGGGTATGGCGGGCATTCTCGAAGGAAAAAAGAAAATTAAAGAAAGGATAAAAGAGATAACTTTATTTAAGAAAAAGGTTATACCGTAAGTATAAGTGCAGCAGTAATTTTGATAGTAATAGGTATATTTTTTCTTTCAGGAGCAATGGATAAAACTGCAGCGCCAAAGGACGCAGATAATATAAATCTAGGTGCATCGAAAGATAATGACGGAACCTATGAGTTAAACAAAGATACAAACAACAATGATGCTTTTGACCTTTATAAAGAATTAGAGAGTTATAATCATTTAACCCAATCCCCAAACAGACCTGCGATTGATGATGAGAAAATGAAAAGTTTGCAAAATTGGTTAAACTCCTATATCAATTCTCTTGACAGTATGGATCAGGCTGTATATAAAGCACTACAGAACATAAACCTTTCTTCAAAGGAAGTAGCGAAATATGCAGCTTGGCATGAATTCGGCAGAAAAGTTGACGGTAATAGATTATCCTTATTTGTCTGGGCTTATACTGTAGATTGCAAGGATTTCGCAGCAAGTATAAATCTTCCTGTAAGAATAGACATGATAAAAATCCCTTCGGATAAATTCATTGTACTAGACACACATGTGGCAAGCAAATCCAGTTATTACGCCAAAGATTTGAAAAAGTTCATGGAGGAATATACAGATGATGTAATTAATATTAATAAGACCGATATTATTAAAAACTTAAGTGAAAAAGTAATTGAGCTTGATAAAAAGGCTATGGAATCGATAGAAAAAGAAAATTTACAGGTAGCAGACTCCAAAGGAATTTTTATAGACGGATACCTAGCGGAAATAACAACTAAAGGTGAATTTGACAATGCTAGTATTTATATTAGTGCCGATACTATAAAAGGAGGCTATCTGCAAGTTCCAAGCCGTAGATCCATTCCGATATATCAGTCCTATGACACTGAACTGATAAAAGAGGTATTTGACCTTATAAACGACGAAAGTTTATGGGGTGAATATGTTGATGACAACGAATCAGCCTCGAAACAACTAAACAAGATAGTTGATGTGTCAATTCGTTTAGTCTTTTATTCAAATGATGGATTTGTTTATATAGGATTAGGTATCAACCCTACCAACCACAAAATGTATGCAGAATGTATATGGCATCGGTATGGAAACGGAAAGACGGTAAAAGTCCTTTCCTGCAAAAGCACCGATTTATATCCCGTTTTAATAAAAAAGCTTATAGATATTGATATCGACAAAAACTGGATAGTATCGGGTAATTTGGACCGTAAAGATATCATATGTTATTCCACTAAGAATGGCTATTCAATGGACGAAACCCTTTCCATAAATGCAGTAATAGTAAATAATGAAGGTCAGATAGAATCTTTTCCACAAAATATAAGTGGGTGGATTAAAATGTCAAATGAAAAGGATACTATATCCTGGGACGATATAAAAATAGAATTACATAAGGAAGATAACCTATTGATACATGTGTTTAATTCTAAGGAAGCACCGAGAACTTACAAGTATTATGATGATAATACACTTATACTTATAAACCTCATCAAGGTTAACCTTGAAAACTCAGGTATTAAACCGGGGAAATACACTGTTGAAGGCATGTTGGGTGATTATACCATTGATAAGTTTGAAGTTGAGATAAAGGATTTTTAATTATATCAATTGAAATTATTATATAAATATAAATTATTCGCGAAAAGAAAAATTTACTTTTCTTTTCGCGAATTAATTTTAAGAGTCCTATTAAATTTAAAATGCAAGTTATTAACGCAAAGAAGCTTTCAACTCATTCCACTTATCATTATAGTAAGCTGTCATCTCTTGACCAAGGTCTATAAATACTTCACATTTGTCTATAATATCTTTTGAAGGATAAGCTGACGGATTGTTGCGTACTTCTTCATCCAACATAGCTTTTGCTTCTGCATGAGGTGTGGAATAACCTATATATTCGGTATTATTTAATGCAATCTCAGGATCGTTCATGAAATTGATAAAAGCTTCAGCCCCCGCTTTATTTTTTGATGTTTTCGGAATAACCATGGCATCAACAAAGAAATTCGTACCTTCTTTCGGAACAGCATAGGCCAAGTTTTCGTTCTGTTCCATACAATAAATAGCATCCCCTGCATAAATCACAGCTAAAGCCGCCTCTTCACCAATCATCTTATCTTTTACCTGATCCATCACATAAGCCTGAACCAAGGGACCCTGCTCCACTAAAGTAGCAAAAGCCTCATCCACTTGCGCCTTGTCAGTGGTGTTCAAAGAATATCCCAATCTTTTAAAAGCTACAGCAAAGGAGTCTCTTACCGAATCCATCATTATGATTTGTCCCTTATACTTGCTGTCCCACAGGATATCCCAAGAATCAACTTCCTCTTTAACCTTTTCCTTATTGTAAAGAATTCCAAGGGTACCCCACATATAGGGAACAGAATAAGCATTCTCCGGATCATATTGCAAATTTTTGAACGAGCTGTCAATATATTTTGCATTAGGTATATTGTCAAAATTCAAAGGCAACAGTTCATTTTCAGATATTAATTTCTGAATCATATAGTCCGATGGAATCAATACGTCGTAATTTACAGCACCGGATTTATATTTAGCATACATGGCTTCATTGGAATCAAACGGTTCATAAACCACCTTAATACCTGTTTCTTTGGTAAAACGTTCAATAGTATCTTCAGCTATATAATCTCCCCAATTGTACACATAAATAGTTGTACCGGCCAAAGGCTTATTGGGGTCAGTCTCAACATTTTTGGCACAGCCTGTTAACACAAGCATTAATGAAGTTAACAATAATACAATCTTTTTCATATATTTGCTCCTCCCATTTTCTTTACATTTCTTTCTGAACGTTTATTAATTATTAATAACAATATCAATATGGATAAGAACAATACAGTGGATACTGCATTAATTTCAGGTTTAATACCCCTTCTTGTCATGGTGTATACGGTAATGGAAAGGTTCGTAACACCACCGCCGGTTGTAAAGTAGCTTATTACGAAGTCATCCAGCGATAACGTAAATGCCAATAAAAATCCCGTAATGATGTTGGGCATAATCTCAGGAATTATGACCTTCCAAATGGCCTGCATCGGATGTGCCCCCAAATCCAATGCAGCTTCATAGGTAAATTTATTTAAAGAACTTAACTTAGGCAAAATATTTAATATTACATAGGGAATGTTAAAAGTTATATGGGCAATTAACATGGATGCAAAGCCAAGCTTTAAACCAATTGCCACAAAAAATAACATGAAAGCAATCCCTGTAACAATATCTGCATTCAAAACCGGCAAATAGGTCGCATTTAATACTACCGTTTTAGTTTTTTTCTTCATCACATGAATACCTATTGCTGCCAATGTACCTATAATAGTGGCAATAATGGAGGCTAACAATGCTATTAACAATGTATAATAAAGGGATTTTGATATCTCCGGATCATGCAACATGTTCTTATACCATTTTAATGTAAATCCGCCCCATTTAGCCCTTGATTTTGAGTTGTTGAAGGAAAAGACCATCAAAGTCAATATCGGTGCATAAAGGAAAATCATGATCAATCCTAAATATATTTTTTCTATTCCCCTTTTTACCATAATCCTGCACCGCCTTCCATATCCTCTTCATTTCTCCGCATAATAGCCATGGAGATTAAAATTATAATCATCAACACAAGGGAAAGAGCTGCCCCAAACCCCCAATCATAAGTCACCAAAAATTGCTGCTCAATTATATTACCTATTAAGTTAACTTTACCGCTGCCCAATAAATTAGGAATTACGAATGTAGTAACCGCGGGCATAAACACCATGGTTATGCCGCTCATCACTCCAGGCATACTCAGTGGAATAGTTACTTTTAACAATCGCTGAAAATCATTGGCTCCCAAATCATAGGCCGCTTCCATAATCGATTTGTCTATTTTAGCCAATGCATTATAGATGGGCAATACCATAAAAGGCAAAAAATTATAAACCATGCCCAAGATAATAGCCTTTGGCGTTCCGATAATATCTATTGTCGGCAAATGAAGAGTCCTTAAAATTGTATTTACAAGCCCGTTGTTAGTCTCCAATAATGACAGCCAGGCATAGGTCCTGAGCAGAAAGTTCATCCACATAGGTAAAATAAAGATGAACAACATGGCAGAGCCACCCTTGTTATACTTAACCAAAATTAGAGCTAAAGGATAAGCCAAAATCAAGCAAATAACTGTGGATATAAAGGCATACAAAAAGGATTTTCCAAGAGCCACCATATATTTACTGTCAAAAGATTTCATTAGATGTTCAAACGTCAGCCTGGTTCCATTTACATCCTTCGCCGTAAAAGCATAATAAAGAATCATCAGCAGAGGAACCACAATAAAAATAACCATCCAAATTAAATAAGGGGTAGCTAACCATTTCCTGTTCATTTATCAGTCTCCTTCTCCATCTTTTTCATTATGTGAATGTCAAAAGGATCCACATTTATACTTACCTGCTGACCGGGTGTAAAGTTCTTGGTATTGTGTATCACCCATTCAAAACCTTCTGTCATTACACAAGTTTCGTAGTGAACACCTTTAAAAATACAGGAAGTCACTTGACCGTTTAATTTATTATCTGAAGGCTCCAACAGCTTTATATCTTCAGGTCTTACCACTACATCCACCTTTTCATTGATGGCAAAGCCCTTGTCTACACATTCATATACACATCCGAAAATCTCAATAACCCCGTCCTGCTTCATAATACCGTCTATAATGTTGCTCTCACCTATAAAGTCGGCAACAAAAGCATTGACCGGTTCATTATATATATCTTCCGGAGTACCCTTCTGCTGAATAACACCGTTGTTCATAACCACAACCGTATCACTCATTGTAAGAGCTTCTTCCTGGTCATGGGTTACATAAACGAAAGTAATGCCCAACTCTTTTTGAAGAGTCTTCAATTCATATTGCATTTCTTGGCGTAATTTCAAATCCAATGCACCAAGAGGTTCATCCAGCAATAATATTTCCGGCTCATTGACAATTGCTCTGGCGATGGCAACCCTCTGCTGTTGACCACCGGAAAGCTGTTCAATTCTTCTGTTCTCATATCCAACCAGATTTACTTGCTTTAAAGCCTTTTGAACCTTTTCTTTAATCAAACTTTTGTCCATCTTTTTTATGTTTAGTCCAAAAGCTATGTTCTCATACACATTCAAATGGGGAAAAAGAGCGTATCTCTGAAACACCGTATTGATGTTTCTCTTATAGGGCGGTACATTACTGATGTCCTGCCCTTGATGCAAAATAATACCCTCATCCGGTTTTTCAAATCCCCCTATCAATCTTAAAGTAGTGGTCTTACCGCAGCCACTAGGCCCAAGAAGGGTAAGAAATTCGTTCTTTTTCACATCCAAAGTCAGATTTTTCAAAACTACTTGATCATCAAAACTTTTAGTAACATTTTCCAATCTAATAATAACATTCTTTTCCACGGCAACCTCCTAAAAAGTTGGGGGCGTACTGACCCAAATCACTTGAGCCTCGCTTTTTCCCACATTTTCTATATAATGCTTTCTTGTCGATTCAAAATAAAAAGATTCTCCCTTGTTAACCCGATAACACTCATTGCCTATGTGTACATTAATACTTCCTTTTACTACATAGCCAAATTCTTCTCCTTCATGGGGTTGGTCTTCTAAGGACTTACCTCCCGGTAAAAGAGTCATGCGAATGGGCTCCATAGCATTCTTCTGAGAATTGGGAACAACCCATTCTATAGTATTCTTAAGCTCGTCATCGGTTTTTTTAAAATAATCATTCTTCTTAAAAATAATTTGCTTATCCTCAGAATCACTAAAAAAAGTCTTCAAATCCGTACCTAGGCACTGGAGGATATCCACCAATGTAGTAATCGAAGGAGAGGTAAGGTCGTTTTCAATCTGGCTGATAAACCCCTTTGATAGCTCTGCCCTGGCAGCCAACTCCTCTTGCGTCATTTGATTGGTGATTCTAAGTTGCCTTATTTTTGCTCCAATCTCCATAAATACACATCCTATACAAAAAAAAGATTGAATATTATAAATTAAGTTTTACTAAACTAAAAGTTTACTTATAGTAAACATCTAGATTTTATTATATGACGAATTTTTGATTTGTCAAGAAAAATTTTATTTTACAGCAACTCCACAAATCACCTAATTTTACAAGCCCTTCTATACCATAAAATTTACTGTTATGATTTTTTATGTGAACTTGTCCTACCTGTTACTTCCCCCTTATATATAAATCAAAAAAATATTCATACAGTTATATATATTGGTAAAATAAATATATTTTATGCTTTTATACATACAATTGATTGCATAGTAAAAAACTAATAATCAAAGGGAAAATCATTAGTATAACCATTTAACTTATAATAAAAAAATGACCGTCCGATTGGCTCAACGGTCATTTTCACTCTATTTATCAGTTTGCAACAGTTATTACAGCATCATATCAAATAAACTCATTTGATTGCTCTTTGGAATTCCATCCAAACAGCCGAATTTTTCAAGAAGCTCAATAGTGGAATTTCCAATCTTCGCACGGGTTTTCAAATCATCCACCGATGTAAAAGGACCTCCTTCTTTTACAGCATTATATATATTTTCTGCAGCAACATTTCCCATACCGGCTATACTGTTTAACGGCGGTCTTAAGCTGCCATCCTCTATTAAGAAATTTACCGCATGGGACTTATATAAATCTATAGGCAAGAATTTAAAGCCTCTTTCGTACATCTCCAAAACCAATTCCAAATCTTCATACATTTCCTTGTCCTTATTGGAAGCTTGATTTCCCTGCATTTCAATTTCCTTCATCTTTTGTTTGACCACTTCTTTTCCATTTATCATATATTCTGCATCAAAAGCCTTTGCTCTGATGGAAAAATATGCAGCATAATATGCTAAAGGTATATGCACTTTAAACCAGGCTATTCTAAACGCCATCATGACATAAGCTGCCGCATGGGCCTTAGGAAACATGTACTTTATCTTCTTACAGGACCCTATATACCACTCGGGTACTCCATGCTCCCGCATCATAGCTTCATACTCCGGCCATTTAGGATCTTTCAAAGCTTTTCCCTTACGTACCGTCTCCATTATTTTAAAGGCAGGACTTGGCGGAAGGCCTTTTTTCATAAGGTAAACCATAATATCGTCTCTCGTACACACAGCCTCACTTAATGTCACAGTACCGGAGTCAATCAAGTCCTTGGCATTTCCAAGCCAAACGTCGGTACCATGGGAAAGTCCCGATATACATATCAAATCGGCAAATTTATTCGGCAATGTGTCTAAAAGCATTCCCCTTACAAATTTAGTACCGAATTCAGGTATACCAAAGGTTCCTACTTTTGAATTTATCTGCTCCGGAGTTACGCCAAGAGCTTCTGTTGATGAAAATATGGACATGGTCTCCTTATCATCCATAGGTATGGTTTTAGGATCTACTCCGGTAATATCCTGAAGCATTCTAATCATCGTCGGGTCATCATGGCCCAGTATATCGAGTTTCAATAAGTTTTGATCTATTGAGTGATAGTCAAAATGCGTGGTTATTATATCCGACTCAGGGTCATCGGCAGGATGTTGTACCGGACAAAACTCATATATTTCTCTTCCCTTCGGTACAACTATTATTCCTCCAGGGTGCTGACCGGTAGTTCTCTTTACTCCTGTACAACCTTTTGCAAGTCTCTCAATTTCAGCTTTATTAACTTGCATATTTCTTTCCTCAAAATATTTCTTAACATAGCCAATGGCTGTTTTTTCAGCTATGGTACCAACAGTCCCTGCTTTAAAGGTTGTCCCCTTTCCAAATATAACTTCGGTATATTTATGGGCTTTTGCCTGATATTCTCCGGAGAAGTTTAAGTCTATATCCGGCTCCTTATCTCCGTCAAATCCCAAGAAGGTCTCAAAAGGAATATCTATTCCGTCCTTTGCCAGCATCTCTCCGCAAACAGGGCATGCTTTGTCCGGTAAGTCAAAGCCGATATTGTAACCGTAATCCGTAAAATCCGAATACTTACAAGCAGGGCAGCGGTAATGGGGCGGTAAAGCATTTACCTCCGTAATACCTGTCATATAAGCTACTACCGAAGAACCAACCGAACCCCTCGAACCTACCAGATAACCGTCCTCATTTGACTTCCATACCAGTTTTTGAGCAATAATATACATAACAGAGAAACCGTTCTTAATAATTGAATCCAGTTCCCTTTCAAGTCTTTTCTCAACAATTTCCGGCAATGGATCACCATATAGCTCATGAGCCTTAGAATAAGTAATATCTTTAATAGTCTGTTCACAGCCTTCAATATAGGGTGGACATTTCTCCGGAGAAATGGGGCTTATCTGTTCACACATGTCAGCAATCATATTAGTATTTGTAACTACCACTTCATAAGCCTTTTCCTCTCCCAAATAGGCAAATTCTTCGAGCATCTCCTCAGTGGTTCTTAAATACAAAGGTGGTTGCTTATCTGCATCCTCATACCCTTGAGCACCTTCAAGTATTCGCCGGTATATTTCATCCTCAGGATCTAAAAAGTGAACATCTCCTGTTGCCACTACAGGCTTACCTAATTTTTCACCCAGTTGCACTATTTTTCTGTTAATTTCCTTCAAGTACTCCTTGTCCGGAACCTCCCCTTTTCTTACCAGATAATCATTATTTCCAAGGGGCTGTATTTCAAGATAATCGTAATCTTTTGCAATGGCTTCAATTTCTTCTTCCGGTTTTCCAAGTAAAATAGCTTGGAAAAGTTCCCCTTCGCTGCAGGCACTTCCTATAATTAACCCTTCGGAATACTTTTTATATAAACTCTTTAGTATTCGTGGCCTTTTGTGAAAATAATTCACATGCGAATAGGATACCAATTTGTACAAATTCTTCAAACCAACATAATCTTTTGCAAGTATTATGGCGTGATAGGTCTTGAGTTTTTTATATTCTTGCTTCTTAGATTCCTCATCGATGCCAAACACATCGATATCTTCAAGAGTCTTTACTCCTCTTTCCTTTAACATATCCAGCATAATTTTAAATACTTTGACAGTGGTCTCCACATCATCTAATGCCCTGTGGGCCACCTCGACCTTTATTCCAAGGTTCTTAGCTATTTTTCCCAGCTTATAAGTTTTATAATCCGGGAAAAGTTCCTGGGCCAATGTTAGTGTATCCACATATGTAAAATCGAAGTCATAACCTAACACCTTTGCATTATGCTTCAAAAAGCCGACATCAAAATCGGCATTATGAGCTACCAAAACGCTGCCTTCAATAAATTCCATAATTTTAGGAAATACCTTTTCTATTGTTTCTGCATCCTGTACCATATGATCGGTTATATTGGTAACCTCCACTACCCTTGCCGGAATTGGCTTTTCAGGATTTACAAAGCAGCTGAATTGATCTATTACTTTTCCGTCTTTAAATTTCATAATACCTACTTCAATAATTTTTTCCGTTACCGGTGAAAAACCGGTAGTTTCCAAGTCCAATACACAATAAGTGGTGTCAATGCTCTGCCCCTTTGGATTAGTTACTGAAGGTTTTTTATCGGGTGCCAAATATGCCTCAACCCCATATATTACCTTCATGTCCGGATTGTTTCTTCCCAATAGCTTATGAGCTTCAGGAAATGCCTGTACCACACCATGGTCAGTTATAGCAATGGATTTCATTCCCCAACTCATAGCTCTTTTAATCAGGTCAGTGGCACTTGAAACAGCATCCATTTGACTCATCTGAGTGTGCATGTGCAGTTCTACTCTCTTAACCTCTGCATTATCCTGTCTCTTAGCCTTCTTTACACCTTCTGTTTCTACAATGGTATTGGCAACAAACTCAACTTCTCCGGAAAATTTATTAAAACTGGCATTTCCTGCAAGTTTAACACCTTTGGCACTCTTGAGTCTGGATAATACTTCATTATCCTCACCTTCTTTTACGAAAGCCTTACAGGTCATAGAAGTTGAGCCGTCATATAAAGCAAAGGAAATTAGGGTTTTTCCGCTTTTTAATTCCTTTGAATCAATATTAAATATTTCACCCTCTATTGCTACCCTTCCCTCATCGGGCACAATATCAGCAATTTTAACAACTGCTTCTTTGATATTAGCATTTTTACCCAATATCAAAGGAGTACTTTCTTTCTTTTCATCTTTCTTCACTGTTTCAGCACTCTTTTCTTTATTCTGGTCAGGTTCTTTCGGCATTTCAGGTACAGCTTTAGCTTGTTCCTTGACAAGCAGCTTTTCTCTTTCCCGGGCATCTTCCTGTATCTTTTTCAATTCCTCACTGCATACTCTATCAATAAAATTTATTTTGTATTCTGCGCCATACAGCTTTTTTATAGCTTTACTTATTTTTTTATCGTAGCCCAGGTTTGTTAAAAGGTGTGATGCAGCAATCTTAAAATTAAAATTTATTACATTATCTTCCACTTCAAATTCCGTGTCTTTTATAACAGCTTTTAATAGAGGGTGTTTAGACGATATAGTATAAATTATATCCTTAAGCTCCTTCTCTATAGGTTTCTTATCAGTACCCTCAGTATATTCCACAGTAATTTCCGAATCGTTTAAGGCAAATCTTTTTCTTATATATGTATTAAAACCTTCAATCTCTTTTACGTTAATGTATTTATCAGAGCTGAGCTTTATTTCTAAAGTCTTGCTCTTTCTCTTTAAAATTGCAGATTGTATAATGGCTGAGCTTATATTTCCCTCTACTTCATAATCGTTAAAGACTTCATTAATTCTTCTAAGGCTACTTTCCAAAGCTATACCTCCAAAGATTTTATATATCATTATTATATAAAACCATCTGCTATTTGTCATATATGAAAAAGAATGATAGTCATATCTAAATTCAACATCGTTTAAATTTTTCCTATTTTATAAAGTTTTCTATAATTATCGTTCTTTTTCTAAATGCACACCAATATAATTCTAAACACGTTAATATGATATTTTCTCCATCTAGAATCAATTTCATAAAATCAAAAAATTTATAATAATATAAGATAATATGTAACAATAAACCTTGGGCTTAATTTCCCAAGGCTTATTGTTAAAATACTTTTTTACTCACTGATGAAATCAATTATATTTTTAGCTTCTAACTATTAACAGTCCTAATCAGAGAAGTCTCTAAACAGCACTTCAAGTTCACTTCATTTTCAATTTTGCCGTCGCTAAAAAATTTTTCAATCTGTATAGTTCCATCAGCCATAAATTCTATTTCCCACCTTTGACCTGGTACAGCAACCTCCACCAAAATACTATCTCTTATCTTGTTAAACAGAAATAAATACATTCGTACAAATGAAATATAATACTTTTTCTCATACATATAAATTACCCCCCGACTTAATTCTGAAAACAAATAAACATTAATAACTTAATATATCTATAAATTATCAAGAATTATAAATCCATATATAAAACTTTTCAATATCTCTGTAAATTTTTATCATTGTATTAACTGTTTTTATGTGTAATTAGTGACGAACAAATCTTTTTCGAATCTATTGCCTAATCGCTGTAAAAAACCTTCTTAAATCCTTCACTTCAATTCTTTATAATTGAATATTATGTTACCTCTCTTTCCTGCCCATTCAGCCATTGGTTCCGGAATCTTTTTAGCATAGTTTTTATCATTAGTGTAGTAATATATCTCTTCATCTCCAATAATAGCTGCATATATATGTTTAGAAGAAATAATATAAAAGCAGCATCCATGCGCTCCCCTCAAGTAGGATTTACCGGCCTTCACTTTTTCTCCATCCATAATAACTTCCGAATAGTCTACAAAGGTTGTATAAGATATAAAATCACTATATTTATCACCAACCAGTTTTTTGAATAATTTATCTTGCTCCTCTGTTTCTACAATTCCAACTTCCAATGCTGTAGGCATAGAAATTTCTATATCTCCCAATACATATTCAGAGTCAAACATTACTCCCATTCCGCACATATAATCATACATATTAGAATTCAATTTTAGTAAATCATCTTCAATCTTAAACTCAAAAAAAACATTCTCATGCTTTTCATCATAGGTAGTGTCCTTAAATACAGTTTTCGCAGAACCATTGTCTATAATCCCAAAACTCTCTAACACTCCACTGTGAGTGCCATTAAATGCTTCCAGTTCGTAACAAATCAAATCATCGAATAACACTTTTATGTATGCATGTGAACTGGCAAAGTAGCCTGAGTTTGTGCCTGTCCAGTGTCCATCAAATTTACTGATTTCTCTACTTGGTTTCTTTGGAGGAGTTATATCTAAACCTTCCCTAATTAAATACAATGGATATATAGCATCCCAACTTTTCCAGTATCCCTGGATATAATCATTTGTTCTGAGTACACCTTTGATTTCCCCTTTTTTATCTGTATCTTCAGTAAGAGAAATGACTTTGAATTCTTTCATTTCAAAAATATTATCAATATATCCTTCCAACTTTATATTGGTTTTATATTGGTCATAATAATAAACTCCGGAAACCTTATCTCCTGAAACCTCAATCTTTGCATGTATCTTTGAATCGCCAATAAAACCTGTAAACCAGTTTTCATCAACATTTGGCTGATTTGAATCCGATATCGACGTTTGAATGTCGGGGTCTTGCATCGTAGTGTCTTGTTCTTGTTTTTCAGTTGTTAAAACAGGTGCAACAGCACTTGTATCCGGCTGCTTACGTACATTTGGTGTAGAACATCCAGTCAGTGATAGTATTACTATCATAGCAATTGCAATTTTTTTCATAAATACCCTTCCTTTTTTATTTACATCTACAATCTTCAATCTCAAAAATTTTGACTTTAAATAATCAGTTTGTACTGTTAATAACGTTTGCACCATTGAAATCTGTTATGTGCCATTTACCGTTCTTTTTTGCTAATTTAAATTCTATGCTTTCATTCTGCATAATTACAGTTACTTTTGCAACATTTCCATTTTCATCTTCATCAAAATCGATATTTTCTATTTGCAAAGCTTCGGACCAAGCATATTCATCTTTAAATTTTAATTTTTTATCTGATATATTTAATTCACTTAGTCGTTTTGTAAGTTCATCACATTTCTCCTCATAGCTATTTAACAAGGTTAATTTTAAAAACTGTAAAACAACATCTTTTAGGTTTTCCGGATAATTATCAAGACTTATACTTGTTTTGTACAATTCAAAATCCTGCCCATTCCAATGAAAAACTCTTGATACATAATAATGAAGTACATCATAACTATATCTGTTTTGAATAAATCCCTCGTAATAACCATCCTTGTCAGAGTCAATCAAATAGTCGCCACCGGCACCGGTTGCAGATGCACTATATATTATTTGCCTGACATTATTTTTATCGACTTCATACAATTCAAAACCTGATAAATTAGCCCAATTTGTCAACTCGGTTTTTATATACTTTTTCTTTTCACCTTTTAATTTAATAAGTTCAACATTGGATATTCCATAACCAGACTCTTCAATTTGCCCAATTTTCTGCATTTTATCGCCGTCTTCTCTTAATATAAAAGTCTTCAGCCCATGATCACCGTCAAAAACAATCACAATTTCTTGCTTACCGTCTAAATCTATATCCTCCTTTATAAACATTTGAACTTTATCATTTATACCAAGGAAATTGGAATATTTATTATATTCGGACTTTTCCCCAACAATAGGTGTATTTGGAGTTGGCCCAGGAAGATTTTCCTTTATATTGCCTTCACTTAACCAACGCTCAAATTTTGACTTATCGGCAATTTTCAAACTGGATATTATTTTTTGAACACTATCCGCCATATCAAAATATTCAGAAGGATTATCTTTCCTTATTTCCTCCAGATGGGAATAAAGCAACTCGTAGCCATATGAAATTGTCATCACCCAATCATCTACTGTTTTCACTTCCATTTTTAATCCGACATCAGGAATTTCAATTCCCTTTTTACCTATAACAGTTATGGTGAAAAAAGACAGCCTTTTATCTCCCGTATAATCCACCATTATTGAGTTGTTGTCATTATAAATTTTGTACTTGTCAGAATTCCAAAGTTCAGGTATCTGCAGTGACAGCCCTGTATCGGAAATTTGAATTTCATTCATTTTCTCAGAATTTAAATTTTGCTCTTTTGAAGCAGCATTTTCAGTTGGAACAACTTCTTTTGTTTCAGCAACATTCTTATTATCTACTAACCGGTTTGCATCATTTGCAGAACAACCGGTCAATACAAAACCAAGTACTAATGCAATCAATATTTTTTTCATTTTTTTCTCCACTAAATATATATTGTAATATAAAAATATTCTATCGGCTTGCAATTACAGCAATATCACTTTTCTGGCAAAAAACGTTTCAGCTAATCCAATATTCCTATTTTAGTATATAAAAATATTTCGACTCCCCTCTGCCAATTCCTCCCGATCTTTATATATTTAAAAATTTTCTTACATCTTTTTATCGCTATATATAATAATTACTATTATATCATGATAATACTAAGATACAACTTAATGTATTTCCAATTGTACAATTATTTAATAATAAAAAAATATCCTTAAAGAATATTTTCTACAATTGTTCAAACTCAGGTATTAAGCAATCACTATAATGCTATTCCTTAACTTACTTCAAAATTAATTTAAATTTAGTAAAAAAACATGATATAATCATTATATAAGTTCAAAAACTAGGTAATGTTCTACATCCTGGTTGGTACGAAAGCAGCTTATCAGTTAACCGAAACAAAGGGGATAAGAAAGATATGATCGAATCTAGATGTGGTATTCTCTGTAGTGAATGTGAATATAAAGAGCCCATGAAATGTAATGGATGTATTAACATCACAAAACCTTTTTGGGGAGAAAGTTGCCCGGTAAAATCATGCTGTGAAACTAAAAAATTAGAACATTGTGGAAAATGCGAAGATTTTCCTTGTGAGCTGCTGAACCGGTTTGCATATGATGAAAAACAAGGTGATAATGGCAAAAGAATAGAACAATGTATAAAATGGAAAAGTATCTAATCAAAGTCAAATCTATCTACTCCAATTACTTTGAGTACTAGGGGAATAATTTAGAAAACAGTCTAAGTAATCCAAGATTTTCACTAGGTGAAGATATTACAAATAATCCTAGACCTCAAGAGGATATCTCTATTCTAAATAGTATTCTGAACCATCTATAGGCCTAAAAATATATATAGTAAAACTAAATAAAGTCCTATCTTAATATCAGCTACCACTGTAAGCCAACAAATATGGAACTTCTGACGAATAAAGTTATTGAACTATATCTAAATATTTTCTCTCAATTTCATTCAGATTAAATTTCGCCTTTAATCCACTATAAATTCCAATCAAAGCAATTATATGTATAGCTACAGACAGAATATCTTTAAATGCTAAAGCAATTAGCATATCTAAAGAATATAAAACCATTCCTATAATAAAACTCCATTGATGCTTTTTATTTGCAAAGTATCCGAAAATAACAAATATTCCAATAACACAAATATTAAATATAATTGCAATAAACATAATAAAATTACTCATCTCAATAAGTTATTACTGAAGACAGCAATGGGATAAAATTTTAAAGAATATCTTGATAAGTAAATTTCGAAGAATCTGAATTATTACAATTTATCTAACCATCATAATTAAATTGGTGTTATTCGGGGTTTCCTCATTAAAATCAAGAATCAATATATAGGTTAGTTTTAATTTTCACCATGTTTTTAATTCTCTATTTACTTTTTGCAGGAATTTATGAAGTTAAGGATATACACAAAACAAAAACCTTGTAACCATTAACGTTACAAGGTTTTTAAATTTGGTGCCGAAGGTCGGACTCGAACCGACATGGTATTGCTACCGCTGGATTTTGAGTCCAGTGCGTCTGCCAATTTCACCACTTCGGCGTATCTCGCATCGCTTGATTATAATAACATATGCTTAAAAATAAATCAATACTTTTTTTTAAATTTTTTTATAAATTTATTCGAAAAATTTTTTTAAAATTAGTATTGACATTCAATGAATTTGCTTTTATAATGATTAAGTGTTCGGGCGATACGAACAAGCGAAATACAAGATATGCGCCATTAGCTCAGTTGGTAGAGCAACTGACTCTTAATCAGTGGGCCTGGGGTTCGAGTCCCTAATGGCGCACCACAATAGTCAAGATGAAAATCCTGTTCTTTATAGAAGAACAGGGTTTTTGTTATATATTCGAATTACAAACAGTTAATTCCCCCCATCATTGTTATCATGATTACGGGAGTTTTGACGGATAAAAATTATTTACATAATCTTTTAAGTTTCTTAAAATACATAACAAAATATTAGTTGCTGAGTTTTTTAAACTAATTTATAGATTCTTTTTTAATCAACATCTTATTATTGCAAATATTTGATTTATCTATTCCCCACTATTTAGTAATCAATTAAAGCTTCATGATATATTACATAAATCAATAACTGTGCCCTTTTTAGGTTAAAACACTAACTTGCGGTTCTAGCATCTAACTGTCATATTTTCTAACTGCTTATAGATGAATTATAAAATCGAGTATAGCTCTTTTATATAATTACTTCTGTCTTTATATGCAAAAATACCGGTAAATCCCCTCTTTCTTATTATGTCTAAAAATCAAAGAAACAGTATTAAAAATTATAACGCCAATATAAAATTATCCTAAAATTTTGATTTGCGTCACAGAACTTTTCAATCCTATACATTAAAATAAACCTAACATTAAGCGGTTAAATCCCCAAGAAAGGAATGAAATTATGAATATAAGAGATAGAAAAATTACAGTTGGAAATGTGGTTGCAAATCTACCGGAAAGTAAAGAAATATTCAAAAGAGTTGGAATTGACTTTTGTTGTGGAGGACACAGACTCCTTATAAATGCTATGGAAGAAGAAAATTTAGATTCCGAAGCAATTTACACCGAACTGGAAAAAGCACATGAAAACAGAATATCAAATATAAATTCTGTAAATAATATTGAAGAAGCTTCCTTTGACAAATTGACTGTATTTATTGAAAACAAGCATCATGGATATTTAAGAGAAGCATTACCGGAAGGTTTGGAACTGTTAAATACATTGGTTAGGGTACATGGAACCAACCATAAAGAGTTATTTGAAATTTATCAACTATACGGAAAATTAAAAACTGAATTGGAACAGCATCTATTAAAAGAAGAAATGATGTTATTTCCTGAATTGTTGAAAGGTGAAGATCAAGAGCAAATTAAAAAATTATCCTATGAAGTTATAGAAGAACATGAAGGCGCTGGGGAGATTTTAAAAAGTTTAAGGAAAATAACAAAGGACTATACAGTTCCCAGCGATGGATGTACAACTTATCGCAAATCTTTTGCTCTTTAGAAGAAATAGAAGATGATTTACACCAGCATATACATTTGGAAAATAATATTTTATTAAAAGAATATGACCACAGAAAATAAACAGTTCAAAGGTGTATTGATTATGAGTGAGAAAATTATTGATCTGAACGATTCCGTACATGATATATGCAATAAATACCCGGAAATGGTACAAATCTTAGAGGAACTAGGATTTAAGGATATTACAAAGCCAGGAATGTTAAATACTGCGGCAAAGTTTATGACTTTAGATAAAGGTGCAAAAATGAAAAAAATAGATATAAATCAGATTGAAGATAAACTATTAACTTTTGGATATAAAATTAGAAAGGGATAGTCAATATGAGCGAGCTAATTAATAATAGGGAAAAAAGAAAAGAAGTTCTAAAAGACATCATAAGACAATTACATGAAGGTGCTGCTGTAGAGGAAGTGAAGGCAAAATTTGAGGAAACCTTCAGCGGTGTTTCTGCCACTGAAATATCCGAGGCTGAACAAGCCTTAATATTAGAAGGAGTTCCGGTAGATGAAGTCCAAAAACTTTGTGATGTTCATGCTTCAGTATTTAAAGGATCCATTGAGGAAATTCACAGGCCCAAAGATGAAACAGAAATACCGGGACACCCTACCTATGTATTGAAAAAAGAAAATAGAGTTATTGAAAATATTATTGAAACTGAAATTACACCTTATATTGATTTAAAAAAGGAAGGAAATAAAGAACTATTATTAAAAGGTTTGCAAAACCTATCCAAAATAGATTTACATTACCTAAAAAAAGAAAATATCATATTCCCATTTATGGAGAAGTACGGAATAACAGCACCACCTAAAGTTATGTGGGGTGTAGATGATGAAATCAGAGCGGATTTAAAAGAAGTTACGCAATTGGCAAGCTCTGAATCTGTAAATGAAGAAGAATTAAAAAGTAAAATAAACAATTTAATAGAAAAAATAAATGAAATGATATTTAAAGAAGAAAATATTTTAATTCCAATGCTGCTTGAAACCTTAACTGAAGATGAATGGCTAAAAATAGCATCCGATAGCAAAGAAATCGGATTCATAATAGATTATGTCCCCAATTGGACACCGGTAAAGGAATATAAAGAAGAACTGATCGAAGAGCTGGAAGAAAGACCCAAAGAAGGTATGGTAACTTTACCGACAGGAGTATTAAAACTTGAAGAGCTAATTGCTATGCTAAACACTTTACCTTTTGATATTACCTTCGTAGACAAGAATGACAAAGTAAAATATTTTTCAGAAGGACCGGAAAGGATTTTCCCACGTACACGGTCTGTAGTCGGTAGAAATGTATCCAATTGTCATCCACCTCAAAGTGTTCACGTGGTTGAAAAAATTGTTGAAGATTTTAAAAACGGCATAAAAGACCATGAAGACTTCTGGATTAAAATGAAAGATAGTTTTGTTCTAATCCGGTATTTCGCAGTAAGAAATGAAAAGAAAGAATATTTAGGGGTATTGGAAGTAACTCAAAATATTAAACCCATTCAAGAAATCACTGGTGAAAAACGGCTATTGTCTGAATTTATGAAATAACTCATTATTAAAACACAAAAAACTGCTGAGATTTGCTCGGCAGTTTTTTAATATTTTAATGAATTCCTTATAGCTCACAAAATTGAAGAAAAACCTCCCACTTAATTAATTCCAATAATATTTCCCATTCTAATGACTTTCCCTGTTTTTAGCTGCTTCCTCTACCCATAAATCAATCAACTTCTTGCTAAATACATAACTGTCTCCCAGTTTAACATAAGGAAAATCTTTAAACTTATTAGTTTTTATTGCATGTTCCAATTGATGTCCTTCCATACCTAAATATGATTCAGCTTCATGCAGAAGAAACACCTCCTTCTCTTCCAGCTCAAGATCTAAAGTGCTAGGAAAATGCGTACTGCTTGATGAAAAATAACTATCCAGGAAATTGCTTTTTTTAGAATATTAGCCGATATTATAAAAGATAATCCAATAATGATACTACCGATTATTATAGCTTTTCTATCCATATTACCCCCCATCTGAATATAGTACTCGTATCTGTAAATCACACCACGAATCACTTTAGTTTGAAATATATGTTATTCCAACTCTTTTCGTTTAATTATTTTTTATTATTCCACTGGCAAAAATTTTATTACTTGCCTTCAGTCTCATTATAAAATTATCCCAAGAATTTGTTCCTTATCGCCAAAAAATTAAATAAATCCAAGGTTGAATTTAAAAAACATAAAAATAACATAATAATTTAATATAATGTTCTCAAAACACTTGAAATAAACCCGTAAAAAAAATATACTGAAATAGGAAAACTAAAAAGTAAAGGAGGCCTCTCTTGTGCAAGAATTAATCAAAGGTATTACCAATTTTTCACTAGGGAACTTAGTAATGTTTGTCATTGCCGGTGTACTCATTTATCTTGCAATTAAGAAGGAATACGAACCGACTCTTCTTTTGCCTATTGGTTTTGGAACAATACTTGCAAACATTCCCTTCTCTGCCGCAATTGATCCTGACCATGGCGTCTTAACTTTCCTTTATAACAATACTATACGCAATGACTTGTTCCCTGTACTTATCTTTATCGCTGTAGGCGCAATGATTGATTTCGGTCCGCTTTTACAAAATCCTTTTATGTTGTTTTTCGGTGCTGCTGCTCAATTTGGAATATTCGCCACAATGATGGTAGCACTTTTACTGGGATATGATTTAGGTGCTGCAGCTTCAATAGGTATCATTGGTGCTGCCGACGGACCTACTGCTATTTTTGTAGCCAACAAGTTTATTAGTCCTGAAAAATCCGGTCTTATAGGAGCTATTACCGTCGCCGCCTATTCTTATATGTCCCTTGTACCTATTATTCAACCGCCAGTTATCAAGCTTCTTACAACAAAAAAAGAACGCCTTATTAGAATGGAATATCATCAGGTTAACGTTCCTAAATCAGTTAAAATTGTATTTCCAATAGTTATTACTATAATTGCCGGTCTTGTTGCACCGGACAGTGTATCTCTCGTTGGACTTTTAATGTTCGGAAACCTCATTAGAGAATGTGGTGTTTTGGATAGATTATCACAAGCGGCACAAAACGAATTGGCCAATCTGGTTACAATACTTCTCGGAGTTATAATAGGTTCTACTATGTCAGCCGACCAGTTCTTAAAGTGGGAAACTTTAGGAATACTTGGATTAGGTTTGGTTGCCTTTATATTCGATACCGCTGGAGGAGTATTATTTGCCAAATTCCTCAACCTATTCTTAAAGAATAAGGTTAACCCAATGATTGGTGCTGCCGGAATATCAGCATTCCCTATGTCTGCTAGAGTAGTTCAAAAAATGGCTACTAAAGAAGACCCAACCAACTTTATAATTATGCAGTCCATCAGTGCTAATGTATCCGGACAGTTAGGTTCAGTTGTTGCCGGCGGAATGTTGCTAGCTTTAGTACCATCATTTTTATAATTGGGGTGATAGAATATGAATTGGAAAAATATATCGGATGGACTTATAATATCAGGTATTGGCCTTGCAGGAGTATTTAGCGTTTTGATTATCTTTTATCTTTCTACAAAATTAATGATGTATTTAGCCAAAAAATATTCAAAAACTGATAATACAAACTAGCAAATTAAAAAAGGGGGCTGTCCAAAATAGAATCTTGAAACAGCTCCTTTTTATTAATATTTTAATAAGCTTAATTTTTAGTTTTTTTATCATTTTCCAATTATTTGTGGGTAACTTTATTATTAGTTAAGTAGTATCGGATATAAAATGGAATTAAAAAAATATAAATCAATTTTAATATAATCATTTTTAATATCTGTCCTTTTTGCGTATTATATGATATAGTTTGATTTAAATAATATTCACTTTTACAGAAAGAAGAGATAATATGAACTATGTAATATACGACTTAGAACTAAACAGTAAACCATTTAAAAGTAGTCTTCCTAATGAAATTATCGAAATAGGTGCTGTCAAATTAGACAGTAATCTAAATGAAATTGATACGTTTCAGGCTTTTATAAAGCCTAAATATTTTAAAAAATTATTTCCTGTTGTTAAGAGAAAGACAAATATAACACAAGAAGAAATAAACAATGCAGAAAATTTCAAAGAAGCAATATCAAACTTCAAAAACTGGATTGGAGACAATTTTATATTGGTAAGCTGGGGGCATGACGATATTCACCATTTGTATGCCAACTGTAAAATTAACAAGCTTGCCACCGGATGGCTGAAAAGGAATATTGACCTTCAAAAACAAGTATCGTCAATGTATGAAGTCCCAATCGGTCAGAGATATAGTCTTGAAAATGCTCTTAATGTATTGGGAATTGATGTTGGCGAAAATTTTCATCGAGCTCTTGCCGATGCACGTTATACGGCAAAAATTTTTCAAAAGACCTTTGACAAGCTGGATATGAGTGTCTTTAGCCCTATAGAGGCCAAGAAAAAGGTAAAAAAATTTCCAAGAGTTAAACCAATCAAAAAGGTAAGAGTCGACAATGAATAATATTATATTACTTAGATCTATCAAAAAAAGGTATAACATCTTTATGGACAGTTCCATAACTTATAGAAAAAGATGGCGGTTATCCTTTTAAGATATCGGCCATCTTTTCTATATTGTGCTTTATACATATAAGTCCTCATTTTGCTTCTTTTTATCCTTTGTGAGAATAAAACTTCAGAATCTCCATTTGCTTTTGCTCGTCTAAAATCAGACTCATTGCAAATAGTAAACATCACAAATACAAAAACTAACTTTTTATATTCCCGTTATTTAAACCTTTTGAAAGAATTTCCTGCGCCTTTTTCACCTCATTGACATCCGGTTCTCTTACATCTTTAAGTTCATATTCGCATCCCATCTTCTCCCATTTGTAAGCACCCATGCTATGGTACGGAAGTACTTCAATTTTTTCAACACTTTTTAGTTCCCTAATAAATTCTGCTGTTTTTTCCAAGTCCTCTATATCATCGGTATAACCCGGCAGCAAAACATACCTGATCCATATGGGTATGCCTTTTGACGAAACATAATAAGCAAACTCTCTACACTTGGTATTTTCTACTCCTGTTATCCGTTTATGCATTTCTTCATCAATATGCTTTATATCCAGCAGTACAAGATCGGTATATTCCAGCAACTCCCTAACCTTATCTATGGAAGCAAAACCGCTGGTATCCAATGCTGTGTGAATACCGAGTTTCTTAGACTGTTTAAACACTTCGCACACAAATTCCGCCTGAAGTGTCGGCTCTCCTCCGGTTATAGTTATGCCTCCCCCGGAAGAACTTATATAGTTTTTATATTTTTTCAGTTCATCAATTATCTCTTCCGGAGTATATATAGTCCCCCTGTTGGTATCCCATGTATCTCTGTTATGACAGTAAATACACCTTAAAGGGCATCCCTGCATGAAAACTAAAAACCTTATACCGGGACCGTCTAATGTTCCGAAGGATTCAAAAGAGTGAACTCTACCTTTAATCTCTGCCATATCCCCTCCCAAAATACTTTAAATTTTATCGTGTATAGTTCTGTTTATTACATCTAACTGCTGCTTTCTTGAAAGCTTAACAAAGTTAACTGCATAACCCGATACCCTTATGGTAAGTTGAGGGTATTTCTCCGGATGTTCCATTGCATCTAAAAGGGTTTCCTTTTCAAACACGTTTATATTTATATGGTGTCCACCCTGCCTGAAATATCCGTCCATCAAAGATTTGAGATTATTAATCCTTGATTCTTCATCCCTTCCCAAGGCTTTAGGTATTATTGAAAAAGTATAGGATATTCCATCCTGGGCATAATCGTAAGGAAGCTTTGCAATGGAACTTAGCACCGCTAAAGCTCCATTAACATCACGGCCATGCATTGGATTGGCCCCTGGTGCCAAAGGTTCGCCCTTCTTTCTTCCATCAGGGGTATTTCCGGTTTTTTCGCCATATACCACATTTGAAGTTATCGTCAATATCGACAGTGTAGGTACTGAGCTTCTGTAAGTTCTTTGCTTTCTCAGTTTCTCCATAAAAGTTTTTACCACATTTGTAGCAATTGAATCCACCCGTTCATCATTATTTCCGAATTTAGGATAATCGCCTTCAACCTCATAATCAACCACAAGATTGCTTTCATCCCTGATTGCCTTAACCTTTGCATATTTTATAGCACTCAATGAATCGGCCACTACCGACAGTCCGGCAATTCCACATGCCATCGTCCTATATATTTCTCTGTCATGAAGTGCCATTTGAAGACTTTCATAAGCATATTTGTCGTGCATGTAGTGAATGATATTGAGAGTATTCATATACAGTCTGGCAACCCAATCCAATATCATATCAAAACGTTTCATAACATCATCATAATCTAAATATTCGGTTTCTATAGGTGAAAAGAGAGGCCCGATCTGTTCACCGGTAATCTCATCTCTTCCTCCGTTGATTGCATATAAAAGAGCTTTTGCCAAGTTACATCTTGCTCCAAAAAACTGCATCTGTTTTCCAATCCTCATTGCCGATACACAGCAAGCTATACCGTAATCATCTCCCCAATAATGACGCATAATATCATCACTTTCATACTGAATGGAACTGGTATGAATGGAGACTTTAGCACAGAATTTTTTAAAGCCTTCGGGGAGATTGACCGACCATAAAACCGTCATATTGGGTTCCGGTGCTGGTCCTAGATTAAACAGCGTATTTAAAATTCTGAAAGATGTTTTTGTAACAAGGGTCCTGCCGTCTAAAGACATTCCCCCAATACTCTCGGTAACCCAAGTAGGATCGCCACTAAATAATTTTTCATATTCGGGAGTACGTAAAAATCTCACAATCCTTAACTTTATTACCAACTGATCTATAAGTTCTTGAGCTTCTTCCTCAGTTATCTTTCCTTCTTCCAAATCTCTTGTTATATATATATCTAAAAAGGTAGATACTCTACCAATGCTCATTGCAGCTCCATTCTGCTCTTTAATCACACCAAGATAAGCAAAATACAGCCATTGAACCGCTTCCTTTGCATCTTTTGCAGGTCCTGAAATATCAAAGCCATAACTTGCTGCCATCTCTTTAAGAGCTTTAAGGCTTCTGATTTGCTCCATAGTTTCTTCCCTGCTTCTAACCGTTTCGTAGTCAATATAGTCGTATTCCAGATTTTCCATCTCTTTTTCTTTTTGCTTAATTAATCTGTCCACTCCATATAGTGGAACTCTTCTATAATCCCCAATTATACGACCTCTTCCATAAGCGTCGGGGAGACCGGTTATTATTCCAGCTTTTTTCGCTCTCCTCATTTCAGGGGTATAAACATCATAGACACCTTGATTGTGGGTTTTTCTTATATTAGTAAAAATATCTACTATTTTAGGATCTATTTTCTTTCCATAAGCCTCAGCACCCTTAACTACCATTCTTATACCTCCAAAAGGCATTATGGCACGTTTCAATGGTTCATCGGTTTGAAGTCCCACAATCTTTTCCAAATCCCGATCTATATATCCCGGCTTATGGGAAGTTATTGTAGATATGGTATCTGTGTCTATATCAAGAACTCCACCCTTTTCTCTTTCCTTATTCAATAATTCCGTTACTTTTTTCCAAAGTTTTTTTGTTGTTTCGGTGGGTCCTTTTAAGAAGCTTTCATCGCCTTCATAAGGTGTATAATTCAAATTAATAAAATTTCTAACATCAATTTCGTCACACCAATTTCCGCGTTTAAATCCTCGCCAAGCATCCATTATTATCACCCTTTAGTTTTAGTTATTATTATATGTTTACCAACAATCCATACATTATTCTTTCAAGCGCACAAATCAAATTTAACCAAAAGTATCTCAAGTCAAACTTGTCTATTTATTTGAATTTTTTCATTGCATAACAAAAAACAGCCTTCGAATATTCACTTTTAAAGGCTGTTCATAATACTTAATATTAATCTATTTTTCACTTTCTATGCAATTTGGTATTAATATTTTCCAATTGAAATTTTACCCATATCACTTTTAACTCTGACCTTTGCCGTCTTCTCTCCATTATACGGATGCTCAAATTCACTTTTTGTTATAGTATCTTCACGTCCGTTCTCTGCAAATTCATTTTTTACCAATTCCCCCACAGTTTCAAAATCTACCTTGGTAGATGCAGCAGTCAATAGGTCTATATGTCCTAGCCCTGTACATATATCATACTCTCCATTTAAATCAAACTCTGACATTATACTTATATTCCCCACTTTCTTTATTACTTTCGAGCTACCGCTTATTTTTCCGCTTGATATCTTTACATTTCCTTCATTACCTCCAATATTCAGTTCACCGTCAAATCTGTTTATCTCTATATCCGTACTATCAAGTTCAGCATTCAAAGTCCCCCGAATATCATCCAAAAGTTTTATTTTTCCCTTACCTACCTTAAAACTTATATTGTCAATAGATTTTGGCATATATATAGTATACTCAACAATAACATTGCAGGAATCTCTATTTCCCCCTGTGTACCTACTTTTTAAAAATACCGTATCATCATCGGTTTTTATATCTATTTCAAATTTTTCAAGCTTTTTATCAATTATTTCCTTTTTGTAAGTACCGCTAACCTTTCTCGTTATTTCAAACTTAATGTTATCCTTCTTCCAGGTATATACAGAAATATTAGCCGCATCGCATAATATATCAAAATTATATTTTCCTTTTACATCTATAATCTTTTCCGAATACGCACTTCCTTCAATTATTTTATTACTCTCCCCATGAGCAATTCCGCAGGCTGAAAGAATAAATGTCATAAAAAAAATTATAATCCCTTTACACCTCATCCTTATGCTCCTTTGAATTATTTTGAATATACAGTACTTAAAGTATATCATCTACATTTTTAATCTTCAAATATTTCCCATATACCATTAAGTTTTGCTTTTTTACACTACTTTACCTTATCTTATTTATCTTTCTTTAAAAGCAAAATAAAACGGTCATAAAACAGGATTCTTCCCGTTTCAGACCGCTCATTTCCATAAAATAATATTGTGACTATATATTAAATATCAAATTTAGTAATTCTGTAAACAAACCTATAATTTAATAAATTTCTTATCATCAAATGCTAACGTTAATAATTGCTAATTTAAATTAGAATCTTAATTTTCTTCTGTAACTTTATCTTCAATCTTATCTTTATTTTGTGGAGATTCTATAAGAGTCTCTTCACTAAAAACCATACCGTACTGTCTTGCCTTTTCAATAATCTCTTCTTTGCTCATTGTCGGCTTGTTTCCTGCCAAATAAATTATACTTATAAAGGCAGTTAATACAATCCCCATCCCAATTCCAAGCAAAATACTTTTTATGTGAAATTTATGCATACATTTCCTCCTCAAATTTTGCCTCTCCCAATACATTTTATTTATTTACATAATATCTATCGGTTAACTCCAAGAATTAGTTGTATTTCTCCCTTACCCATGTTTAATTTTCGTGCTATTTCAGTTTCATTAAATCCTTTTTGTGCAAGCATTAATACTTCGTTATGTTTGCTGTTTAAAGCAACTACTTTATCGTTTGATTTTGAAGGCGATGAATCATCTTTTGAATTGCTGTTTGATGCCGTCAAATCCTCATCGCTATTTATATTTATTGTTTCATTCTTTTCAATTGAATTATCCTCTTGCAGCGTAGGATCTATATCTATAGAATTAACATCTCCTTCTATTTCCTTTTGGAGATTACTAAAAGAAGCCATCTCATTTTTTATAGTATTTATAAGTTTATCCGCCTCACTAAATTTTGAGTCCATCTCACTATTTTTTTCTTCAATTACTGTAATTATATAATCGGAAAACTTATTAAGTTCTTCAACCATTATCTCTGCGTCCCTTATTAGATTAAGCAACTCTGCCTTTTTTTCATCCATACGCAGTTCCATATCATAGGCCTCTTTTTTATCAAACATAATCCATATAATAGATACAACTATGAGTATAATACCGATGAAAATTATACTCGAATAAAAGCCAACCATAGACACTCTCCTTAATTTAATCCTTTACAATAGTCTTACTTAAAGTCTTATATCAATAACACTGGTTTGCTCTTCTTTTGTTGAACCGCTATTATTAGAATTTCGCTTTTTATTGCCTTTTTCCTTCTTTTCCTTTGAATCTTTGCTCTGTCGTTCGCTAATTTTAGCCTGTTGAGCATTTTCCTTAGCATGAACTAAATTTACACTATTTTGTGCATTTTGACGGTTTATCAAAGACTGCTGTTGTTCAATCAACTCATTTTTATGTCTTATTTCACTTTGATATTTTGATATCTCATTAGTTTTTGGAATTTGTACTTGAAAGTCAACAGGCTTTATAGCCATAGAGCACCATCCTTTCAATCTAGCTACAAGAAACATATCCCTTATGAACTATCAAAAAAACTTTACTTAAACGAATATATGTATTTATAATTTTAGGCTTTAATTTTTCAGTTATTTTTTCACAATTATAGTACAACTATATCATCAAATAGTAGCTTTTATGTATTTAAAATAATACTATTAATAATTTCCAACTTTTATATCGGCTCCATCTCTGTATAATGTACAATATTTCAGATTTTCTTTTATATACATGGTGGATGTTCCGATAGAAACCTTAGTTCCGGGATATATGACATTAAAGACTTTAATCTTACCGTTTGCTTCCTCTTGAAGTCTTTGCTCAATATTTAGAATCTCTTGTTTAAGCTCATTAACCATATTAGAAAAATAAACCTTTGTTCTTACACTTTTCACCATCATTTCTTGTTTCTGCGGAGTCAGTTGACCAACCGCTTCAAGTTTCTTTAATATATTAATTGCCTGATCGGCCTTCTTAATGTCTTCCTCCAGTTTAAGCAATTCCTCTCTGGCTTTTTTATACCTCTCTTTCAAGGAAGGATCTGCTCCCACTTCAATTTCCGTTATAGTAGACATGTAAGAACCTATCACTTTTGCATTTATTTCTCTGCCTACCCTACAAACACCACCAATTAACAGTCCATTTTTTCCACTTAATTCAAGATTATTTCCGCATTTCACTGTACTGTGCATTATTGCTTCGGATTTAATATCCATTTTAGCCTCAATAGTACTGTTTTCTATATATTTGGCTATTATGTCGCCTCCGCTGATTAAGACACCTTTTCCCATACCCTGCATGCCTCTTCTTAAAATTATGTCTCCTCCAGCAATAATTGTTGCTGCCTCAACTACACCATATACTTCAACCGTTCCTCCAGCTTCAATAGTAAATCCGGAAAGTACATTCCCTCTTACTACAACATTCCCTATAAACTTTATATTACCGGTTGAGTTATCTACATCTGCCGGTACTTCATAAACTGCAAATACATTTACTTTTCCATCTATGTAATTAACATGACCATCAACTGAAGCAATCAGTTTTTGACCATCTTCAGATATTTCAACATTTTTTCCCTTCGGTAGTATTGCTGCCTTCCCTTCTACCGGTGGTATTTCAGAACCGACAACTGTCTTTCCGGGTTTTCCAGGAATGGGCGGCACAAGGGAACATAAAACTTTTCCTTTTTCAACACTCTCAATTATATTTAAATTTCGAAAATCAACTCTACCGTCTTCTAAAACAGTGGGCTTTTTTTCCTTATTCAAATCAAAAAAGAATTCAACCTTTCCGTTTTGGCCATTTATTGGCGGTGTACCCTGAGCTATAACAATAGGTTGGTGGTACACAGGATATTTAATTACATTCTCAATAGCCGATTGATTTATACCATAGCATACACCGCTTTTTCTCAAAGCTTCAGTAACATCTTCAATATTCGCATCTCTGCCTCCATCAGGAGGAATAATAACAATTGACGCATTCATCTTATCCGGTGAAATAATCACATTTACCTGCGCATCTATTTTTTCTTCCTCTTGGGGTTCTGCTATACACAAAGGTACTTTGTCAGCTTTTAAACATGCCAACTCAACAGCATCCTGCTTGTAATTTTTTACTTTTTTTCGATCGAGCTTTTCAATAACATCCTTGGGTTCTACTCTTTTTCCTTTTCCAATGGGAGGATGTACCACAAGGTAAACACCATCTACTTTATATTGCAATTCATAATATCCATCATTGACACTATTTAGAGATGAACTATGTATTTTCTCCAACATCATAACCCTTCCTCCCTATTCTTCTTAGAAACAAAGAATACTTTTTCATTTGTAAATCAAATTCCCTGATTTAATATTGCGATAAAAAAGCATCAAGTCTCGTTCTATTACTTTAAGACCAGTAACTCAATGCCTGTGTTATTGCTCAGATAAAATAGACCTGTGACGTGCAAGTTTCCCGCGTAATCTTAAAATGGCCTTGGTGTGTAATTGAGAAATTCTTGATTCAGATACTTTCATTATTGCACTTATCTCTTTCAACGTCAAATCCTCAAAATAATAGAAAGATATAACCGTTTTTTCCTTCTCCGGCAGTTTAGAAATTGCATCGGCTAATATCTCTCTAAGTTCGGTAATCTCCATATACCCTTCAGGCCTATCTTCTTTACTGTTTCCGGTTACATTTACACCTACTTCATAATTTTGCTCCAAAAACTCTTCCAATGATATTAAAGATGATAGGTTAACTTCATTTAAAAGTTTATAGAACTCATCAATTGAAATATGAAGCTTGTCCGCAATTTCCTGATCAGTTGCAGAGTGTCCCAAATTATTTTCGACCTCAGCATAAACCCTCTCAAGTTCCTTGTTTTTCTGCCTTAAAGACCTAGGTACCCAGTCAAGTTCCCTAATACTGTCAATTATCGCTCCTCTAATTCTCAGTGAAGCATAAGTCTCAAACTTTACCCCTTTGGTAATATCAAATTTTTCAATTGCATCAATGAGACCAAATACACCATATCCAACAAGGTCATCATACTCAACGTTTGATCCGAAGTATATACTTAGTCTTCCTGCCACATATTTTATAATATGTGAATACTCAAGTATTAATTTTTCCTTTATAGCAGGATCTCTTGTTTCAATATACTGTTGCCACAATTCCTGTTGTTTACTAGTTGTAGCTGACATTTAAAATCCCCCATTGCCTAATATTTTATATTTAGGTTATCTAAAATCCTTTAAATTGCCTCTTTTGAATTTTGATATTTGTCATTATAGTATAAGTTATTTTTAAAAGAGGTATTAGGACAATATTTCCTATATAATACTATTTACTGCTATCTTTATTTAATTTAACACTATTGACACTTAATGGTGTAAACTCTTCATCATATAGTTTCTCACCTTTTTCTAGATTTATGTTGATTTCAGAACTATTGTCATCAACTCTGTAGTCAACATTATGCTTCACACTCTCATTATTATTTTTTATTTCCTGTTCATGTTTTATCTTTTTCTCTTCCTCCTCCTTTTTTCTTATATCTTCATAGAGTTTATATATAAATTCTCTTATATATAAACCTAAAACAAAGAAAACAACCAAAGCTACTGACATTCTTACGCAAATAGTTTTAAGTTCTGTACCGATGTTATTGCTTATCACACCGATTATCAATGCCATCGAAGCTCCTAAAATAAATGGTAACCTCTGGACGTATTCCATTTGCCAAACCCTCTCTAAGGATGATTTATATGTCTCTTTTCTGTTAAAACTGTAATTATGTTTACATAATCAATAAATATATTATTTATTAGAAATATAAATTTTATATTCTGGTAATATTATGTCTTACATAATCATATTTCTTTAATTCCATACCCTATGGTTTTTACTTGCAAAATACCTGTCGCTGAATCAAGTGAAATTGTTCGGCCGTAATTGCCGCCTGTATCCTCAGAAATAAGTGGAATTTTCAATTGCTCCAGTTTTTCTTTTGCAGCCATTACATTTCTAAGACCTATCTTCATTAAATCTGACGACTGCGAAAAGTTGAACATCTGAGCGCCACCTGCAAGTTTAGCGACTATTTTGCTCCTGTTTGCACCTAATGCTACCATATTAGCAACTAGAGCATCAATTGCAGTATCAACAAATTTAGCAATATTTGTTACATTTTTTGATTGAGTACTGTCAGGAAGCATGCAATGAGCAAGCCCTACTGTCCCTGTTGTTCGGTCATACAGGGCTATTCCTACACATGAACCCAATCCTAAAGTTATTAATACAGCCGGATGACGAGCTGCTTGCATGTCAGCCATACCAACCTTAATAGTATTTTCCATCAGCTTATAACTCCCAATGCTTTTAATAGCACTTCATAAGAATCCATATCCGGTACAAGGAAGAAATCTCCTAAAGCTCTTGTTTCTCCCTCAATAAATGCTGTTTCAATATATAAAACACTATCGCCAATTTTTCCAAACTCTATTGCCGGAACGCTTATAATTGCACCAGCCATATCTATAGCAATATCCGGTACAGTAGGCAATATGTTCAGTCCCGTTAAAGTGGACAATGATGAAATATAAGAACCTGCAAGAATATTACCTAATTCTTTTAATGCAGACATCTCTATTTCATCGAAATAACAATTGCTTATATCACTTTCATCACTATTGCAATTATTAGTTTCATCGTTTTTACCCATAAGTATGTTTACAAGGGTACGAGCTGCATTATTTTCCAAAATAAACATTATGCTGCCGGTTATATCACCGGTCATTTTAAGAAATAAACCTACTACAGGAAGTTCGGCACCACCGAACATTTCATTTACTTCTTTAAATTCCATGACCTTAACTTCCGGTACTTCCATATCAACTTTCTTGTTGATCATCTTAGCAAGAGCTGTTGCAGCATTACCAGCTCCAATATTTCCAATCTCCCTTAATACGTCAATTTCGTAATTATTAAAACTTCCAAAACTCATACACATAGTTAATATTCTCCTAGCCCTCATTATTATTTGATATATCAGCTAGCTTCTCAATATTAAGGAGAGTTACTATTCTTCCGTCAATTTTACCAACCCCAAGGATATAGTCCATTGAAACATCATTTGTAAAATTAGATACGTTTTCAATAGCTTCCTCATTTAAAGTTAAAACTTCATCCACTTCATCCACTATTATTCCAAAGGAAATGTCATTAATCTTTATTATTATAATCCTAGTTTCATCGGTCTCTTCATGGGCTTCCATTCCGAATCTAGTTCTTATATCCATTATCGGAACGATTTCACCTCTTAGGTTTATAACACCTTTTATATAGTCAGGAGTTTTAGGAACTCTAGCGTAAGGTAACATTTTCTCAATGGTTGTTACACTATGAATTTCTACTCCGTAGTTTTCTTTGCCCAGCAAAAATACAACATATTGTTTTCCATCAACATTAACTACTTCTCCCATTTTATCATCTCCCTTCTATATAGCTAGTGAATTCACATCCAGAATTAATGCGACATTTCCATCACCTAATATAGTAGCGCCGGCAATAAATTTGATTCCTGAAAGAAGTTTTCCTAAGGACTTTATAACTATTTCCTGTTGTCCGATTAATGAGTCCACTAAAAATCCCGACAACCTCTCGCCTTTCTTAACTATTACCACCGTTAATTGCTTTTTAGGATTTTCATCTGCAGGAATATCCAATATCTTGTCCAAACGCACTATAGGTATTACTGTATCTCTAATCATAATTACTTCCTGCTTCTGAACCATCATTATCTGGTCAGGAGTAATTTTAATTATCTCCTTAGTACTGTTTAGAGGAATTGCATATTTTTCTCCGCCGATAACTACAAGTAAAGCTTGTATTATAGCCAATGTAAGCGGAAGTCTTATAATAAACTTACTGCCCTTACCCCATTCCGTTTCAACTTCTACAACGCCTCCAAGCTGCTCGATTTTAGTTTTTACAACGTCCAGTCCAACACCTCTTCCCGATAAGTCGGTTATCTGTTCTGAGGTACTGAAGGAAGGCTTGAACAAGAAATCAATAATATCTTTTTGGGATAATGTATTGGCAATTTCCTTTTTTACAATTCCTCTTTCAATTGCTTTCTTTTTAACTTTCTCAATATCTATACCTTGACCGTCATCACATACCTCTATAACAACATTGTTGCCATCCTGGTAAGCCCTTAAGTCAATTTTTCCTGCCGCAGGCTTTCCGGCCTCTTTTCTTTTTTCGATCGACTCAATTCCATGATCGGCAGAGTTCCTCAAAAGATGAATAAGCGGATCTCCTATTTCATCAATAACTGTTCTGTCAAGTTCAGTATCTTCACCGGACATATTCAGAATAATTTCTTTATTCAAATCCCGTGCAATGTCCCTTATCATCCTTGGAAAACGATTAAATACCATTTCAACCGGAACCATTCTTACCTTCATAACGGCATCATGAAGATTGGTTGTAATGCGTTCAAGATATTCAACCGCCTCATTGTAAGCTTGAGTCCTTTCTCCTATATCTATACCTTCGAGCCTAGTCTTGATTATAATAAGCTCACTAACAAGATTCATTAATACGTCAAGCCTGTCGATATCAACTCTAACCGTCTTACCGGTTTTTGTTTTATGAGCTTGATTGTTCTGACTGTTTTCTTCCTGTTTTGAATCGCCAGAATCTTCAGTTTCCGCTTTAACCGGCTCAACTGAATTATCGGAATTTGAAACATTATTATTTTCAGTTTCAGCTAGTTGGAAATCATTGTAGTCTAAAGTTTTAATAATAACTTCATCAATTTCTGCTATACTATTTATGTCTTTCTCGAAAAACGAAGGGTCCTCTTTGGTTATACATACAACGGTAAATTCAAAATCAAACTTTTCATCTTCAATATCCTCAACCCTCGGTTCTGACCTTATTATTTCCGAGTGTCTTTCAATGGTCTGGAATATAATAAATGAACGGGCTGATTTTAAAACGCATCCCTTGTTTAAAACAACGGTTATTTTTAATACATTCATTCCCAATTCTTTTGCTTTATAAGCAATATTTTGCTCATACTGATTTAATTTGAACTGGGCAGTTTTATAGGTTTTACTTTCTGTCTTCTCCGATTCACCTTGTTTATTTTCAACCTCAGTCTTTACGTCCTCCGGTTCAGCTTTATTATTAACAGCATTGTTTAATTCTGTAATTATGCCGTTATAATCGTTATTTCCTTCACTGCCTGTATTTACAATATTTTCAGTATAGTTTTCAAGAGCATCCAAACACATAAATAATGTATCTACAAGCTTTGAATTTACGCTTATCTCATTATTTCTTAAAGCATGCAAAACATTCTCCATATCATGGGTAAGTTTTGCCATCTTATTAAAGCCCATTGTCCCAGCCATACCTTTTAATGTATGGGCTACCCTAAAAATCTCATTAAGTGTTGCTGTATCTTTAGGATTTTGCTCAAGCTGAAGAAGTGATTCATTTAAACTTTGTAAATGCTCCTTTGTTTCATCAATAAAAATTTCCAAGTATTGACTCATATCCATTGTTTATGCACCCCCACTATTTTCATAATTTCGTTGGAGATTTCGCTAAGTGGTGTAACGATATCTACAACTCCTGTTTGTATTGCTGCTCTCGGCATTCCGAAAACTACGCTTGTTTTCTCATCTTGAACAATCACACTGACATTTTTATTTTTCTTTAATTTTTTTATCCCTTCACTTCCATCTCCGCCCATCCCTGTCATTATAACTGCAACAACATTCTCAAAGTCTGTATTCGAAACTGATTCAAACAATACATCCACCGATGGTCTATGACTTCCTACAGGTGGTTCTTTTGTCAACTTTATTTTTAGTTTTGATTTCTCATCCTTTTCAGCAAGCATATGGTAATCTCCCGGAGCAATATAAACATAACCGGTTTTTATAGGTTCATCATCTTCCGCTTCCTTTACTCTTACTTTGCTCATCCCATCAAGTCTTTCAGCTAAAGACTTTGTAAAACCCGGAGGCATATGCTGTACAACTAAAAATGCTGCATTAACATCTTCAGGTATGGCTGCAATAACCTCTTGAAGAGCTTTAGGACCGCCTGTTGATGTTCCGATTAATACTATATTGTTGAGTACAGGTCTTTCCTTATATACAGGATTATTCTTTCTCACTTTCGTGATATTCTTTGAGTAAGGTACAGATTTACTGGCCATTTTCACCTTTTCAATAATTTCTTTTTTCTTTTCTTCACTATTCATATCAAATATATTAGATGGCTTGGTAATAAAATCTATAGCTCCTTCAGCAAGGGCCTGAATAGTTGCATCAGCTCCATCTTGTGTAATACTGCTCAACATTATAACCGGTATCTTTCCTAGCCTATTAAGTTCTGCTAAACACTCGAGCCCATCCATTCCGGGCATTTTTATATCTAAAGTGATGACATCAGGTTTAAACTTTTTTGCCTTTTCAAGAGCATCAATACCACTTTTTGCTGTAGCCACAACCTTAATATCATCGTCACTGTCAAGAATATCTGTTATAACTTTTCTCATAAAGGCTGAATCATCAACTACCAATACCCTTACTTTTTCTTTGAATTTTCTATCCATAGATCAAAATCAACCCTTTTTTAAAAGTTTCCTTTGTTCTTGAAATATATAGCTGATAATTTTCTCTCTCACAGCATCATCTATTTTCTCAAAAGAAACTCCAATTTCATATTTATAAGGGCCATGTAAAACATCATATTTTATAAGTCTTACAACTTTTCCTATAAACTTCACTTTATTTGATATAAACAGTTCACAATCAAGATATTTATCTATTTCAATAGGCTCTTTGAGGCGCATACATAAACCACCGCCACTTAGATCCCTAGTTATAGTCTCAATATATTCTTCATTAGACTTCATATCCACCGAATCTATTACTCTATATTTAACGGGTAGATTTATGTCGATCCTAAAAAATTCTCGTCTTTGTATTTTTACAATATTGCTCAATGCTTGAACCTTCAACATTGCTAAATTGTTCTTGCTTTCTCGATCAATAACTTTTGCAGTAAATTCATAAAAGTTATTGTCTTTTATAAATGAAACAGCAATTTCTGTACCAACCAGCACAGGATACACTCGTCCCTCATAAATAGGTGCAGCTATGTGTATAATATTATTATCTTCAACCCATTCCAATTCACTAGCAAAAGAACGATACATCTTCTTACCGTCCTTTGCAAAAAGTTGCAACTCAAGTTTTAAACCTATACTCAACTCATTATAATTCATTTCAGGCCTCCCAGTACGTTTATGATAATGTTATAATGCGAAATATCAATACCTCATGTATTCAAAAGGTTAACAAGCCTGTTTACAAAACCCTTAAAACCTGTATTCTCTACATTTACTTTATCCGGTTTAATATCCATAATTTTTGAACCGATATCCTTTATCTGCTTTGAAGCCTGACATTTTGGAAAACTAAGAGTAAAGGGTTTTTGCATTTTTACTGCCTTAATAACCATATCGTCAAAACATATAAACCCTAACGATTCTAAATTAAGTTCCAAAAATCTACTGGTCACCATGGAAAGCTTGTTCAGTATATCATACGCCTCATTTGCACTTTCAGCTCTATTTACAATCACCCGGATTTTCTTATTTTTGTCTCTATTGGATACCATTTTTATCAAAGCATAGGCATCAGTAATAGAAGTAGGTTCAGGAGTTGTAACTAAAATAACTTCATCGGCGGCCATTACAAAACTCATAACACTGTCTGACAAACCGGCGCCAGTGTCAATAAGTATTACATCGGATAAACTATCTAAAAGTGCAATATTCGATAGAAACTTTTCAATCTGAGTTTTGTCTAGCTTAACAAGTTCTTCCATGCCGGAACCGCCGGATAAAAATTTGATATTTCCCGGTCCGTCGGTTAACACTTCAAATATGTTCTTATCGTCATGCAAAACATTCAGCAAAGTGTATTTGGGCATTATACCCAGAACCACATCAATATTGGCAAGGCCAAAATCCGCATCTAAAATTGTAACACGGTTTCCCAATTCACTAAGCGCTATAGCGAGGTTTACAGTAATATTAGTCTTTCCTACGCCACCCTTACCACTAGTTACAGTAATAACTTTGGCTGTTTTCTTTTTTATATCATTAATATTAGTAGCCTGATTTGACATTTGCTTTTGCTTCAAATTATTTATTATTTGTCTTAGTCTTTCAGCTTGGTCCATCATTACGAAATGCTCCCTATTAGTTTTTTTGTAATTTTATCGACATTTGCAACTTCTATGTCATCTGGCACACTCTGTCCGACAGTTACATAAGACAAATTTTTATTTGTTAAACGCCTTGCATTTAGAATTATTCCTAAAGAAGGTGTTTCATCCAGTTTTGTAAATATTAACTTATAATCTTTAAGGAAACTGTAGCTTGCAAGAATCTCTCTACAATTTCTCATTCCCGTCGTCGTACTTAGAACTAAGAACACTTCATCGGCTGAGGAAACTTCCACCAACATTTTAAGTTCATCAAACTGAGTTTTATTTCTATGACTTCTTCCTGCCGTATCTATGAGTATTATATCTTTGTCTTTAAACTTATCCATCGCATCGTTTATTTCATTAATGGAGTAAATAACCTCTACAGGTATTCCTAATATTTCTCCATAAGTTTTGAGCTGTTCTACCGCAGCAATTCTATAGGTATCAGCGGTTATTAATCCAACTTTCTTTTTATGATTTAAGGAATATTCTGCCGCAATTTTAGCTAAAGTAGTTGTCTTACCTACACCGGTAGGACCTACAAATATAACCACAGTTGGCTTTCCGTCTTCTCGCAGTTTTAGAGTTTGCGGCTTTCCAAGTATTCCCGATATCAATTTATACAATATCGCACCAATGTCGCTGATACTTGAAGTATCGCTAACCTTACTTTGAATTACATCCATTATCTGTTTGGCAATATGTCCATCAACTTCATTTTTTAACAGATTATTATAGAAAAGTTCAATAGCCTTTATTTTTTGCTTTTCTTCAGTCTGTTGCACTTTAGGAGATGGTTTTGTATTGTCTTGACTGACTTGCTCATATATTTTCTGAAGAACATTTTCCATGTTGTTTACTTTATTCTCCAACAAGGCTAACTTTTCCTCTTTTTCATCCAATTTATTATAATTTTCTACTTTTTTATCGCTTACAGGGGTTGCCATCTCACTTTTAAAAGGTCCGTTTTTTTCCTTTTGACCGTAAAATTCATCTACCGCAGCTAAAACCTCAACCATCGGTTTTGAAAACATTTTAAGCAATCCCTTTTGTTTTATTTTTCTAGTGTTTAAAATAACAGCCTCGCTTCCGAGATCCATTTTTACCTTTAACATTGCCTCTTGAGCGTCTTTTCCTATATACCGTCTTATCTTCATATTATATGCTCACCACCCCAACTGATTGAACCTCCAAATGCGGGTCAAGTTCATTATATGATAGCACAATTAAACCAGGTATGGCCTGTTCTGTAAGCCTTCTAAAATACAATCTTACTATTGGCGATGCTAAAACTATTGGCTGTTGTCCAAGTTTCATTAGCCTTTGAACCTGATTAGTTAAGCTATTTATAATAGATTTTGTTGTGCTCGGTTCTAAGGTCAAGTATGCACCATGTTCTGTTCTCTGGACGGAATCGAGAATTATTTGCTCTACTTTAGGATCTAATGTAATTACACTTGATCTCTTGTCTCTTATAAACTTCTTGGATATTGCACGTCCCAACGCTTGTCTTACATATTCCGTAAGCATATCGGTATCATGAGTCATAGGTGCATAATCTGCCAATGTTTCAAGGATAGTTACTATATCTCGTATTGAAACTCCTTCTTTTAAAAGATTTGCCAGCACCTTTTGTATTTCTCCTATTGTCATCAATTTAGGCACAAGCTCTTCCACTAAAGCAGGATATTTTTCTTTTACTTTATCAATAATGGTTTGAACTTCCTGCCTACCTGTCAATTCGTGGGCATGGGCCTTTATTATTTCGGTCAGATGAGTGGCAATAATGGATGGCGGATCCACTACAGTATATCCAAGCATCTCTGCTTTATCCCTCTGGGCTTCGGTAATCCATACAGCCGGTAATCCAAAAGCCGGTTCTGTTGTTTTTATACCTTCTATTTCCTCTTCAACAAATCCCGGACTCATTGCAATAAAGTGATCAAGCATTACTTCTCCACTAGCCACCTCAACACCTTTAATTTTTATCATATATTCGTTGGGACTTAATTGGATATTATCCCTCAATCTTATTATCGGAACAATCATTCCCAGCTCAAGGGCCAACTGTCTTCTTATCATAACTACCCTATCCAGTAAATCTCCGCCCTGATTTACATCGGCCAAGGGAATTATTCCATAACCGAATTCAAGTTCTATAGGGTCAACTTCAAGCAGATTAACAACATTCTCCGGTTTTCTGATTTCTTCAACTTCATGTTCTTCAATTTGCGTTTCTTCCTGCTGCTGAGATATTTGCTCATTTTTCATAAGTTTAAATCCTAAAACCGCAAAAAGAATTGACAATCCTATAAAAGGAAGGGTTGCCAAAGGGTATGCCAGCAACAAGGAAAATCCTGATGCTATAAAAAATACTTTTGGGTTGTATATAAGTTGCTGTTTAAGGTCATCACTAATACCGCTGTCAGAAGCAGCTCTAGTAACTATCATACCGGTTGCAAAGGATATAAGCAGTGACGGAATCTGGCTTACAAGACCATCTCCTATAGTAAGAAGTGAGTATGTCTCAAGAGCAACTGAAAAATCCTCTCCTCTCATTACCATACCAATTATAAGTCCGCCTATAAGGTTTATTACTGTTATAACTATTCCTGCTATGGCATCACCTTTTACGTATTTGGTAGCACCATCCATAGCTCCGTAAAAATCTGCTTCTCTCTGAATCTTCTTTCTTCTTTCCCTTGCTTCACTCTCATTAATAAGTCCTGCATTGAGGTCTGCATCTATGGCCATCTGTTTACCCGGCATAGCATCCAATGTAAATCTTGCAGCAACTTCCGACACTCTTTCGGTTCCCTTAGTTATTACCATAAACTGTACAACGGTTATAATCAAGAATATTATGAACCCTACTATCATATTGCCCTGCGCTACAAACTTTCCAAAACCTCTTATAACTTCACCGGCTTCTCCTTTTGACAAAATAAGAGTTGTCGATTTTATATTCAGTGAAATTCGGAACAAAGTCGTAAAAAGCAGCAACGATGGAAAAATCGACATTTGCAATGCTTCTTTCGAATATATTACATTCAGCAAAATAACTAAGGACAATGCAATATTAAAAGCAAGCAAAACATCAAGTACTACTGCAGGGATTGGAATAATCATTACGAGTACTATTGCTACAACTAAAATTCCTACTGCTATATCCCCAAATTTCATAGTCAACTTTCCCACCTTTTTTGTTAATCTCTGTTTGATAAAATTTGTTTACTTTATCATATATTCTGTAAATATTATTTTATAAAGCTTTTATTCTATTTTTTACATAGCTCTAATCTTATTTTTAAGGCTGTATACGAAGGCAAGTACTTCTGCTACTGCCTGGAAAAGATCCGGAGGTATTTTATCACCTATTTCCACTGTACTATAAAGTGTCCTCGCCAATTGTTTATTCTCTACAATCTCCACTTTGTTTTCCTTAGCTATTTCCTTAATTCTTTGAGCCATATAGTCCTGACCTTTTGCAACTACCATCGGAGCATCAGCCACTTTAGGGTCGTATTTAATTGCAACCGCAAAGTGGGTTGGGTTTGTTATTACAACATCTGCCTTCGGAACATCCTGAAGCATTCTTCTCAATGCTATCTGACGCTGCTTTTGCTTTATCTTCCCCTTAATCTCCGGGTTTCCTTCAGTTTCTTTATATTCTTGTTTGATTTCTTGCTTTGTCATTTTTAGATTTTTTTCATATTCCCACCACTGATACCCGTAATCTAAAACACCAAGTATCAACATGGCTATGCACATCCTAATTGCAACATTTAATGTAGTACTGCATATATAAACAGCTATGCTGATAACATCCATATCCATTGCTTTCAATATATTTTGTGCTTCCCCTGTAAGATACGAGTAAGCTATATAACCAATTATTACAATTTTTAATATAGATTTAACCAACTCTATAACAGATCTTAAAGAAAATATTTTTTTTAAACCGTTTATAGGATTAATTCTGTTGAATTTAATTGCCAAGGTCTTTGTCGTAAACAAAAAACCTACTTGAGCATAACTTGATGCAAGGCTTGTTATAAGTGCAATTGCAAACACGGGAGCTAAAATTTTCAAAAACTGTAACAATCCATCTATAAACAATCTTCTTATACCTTGCAAGGTATATAAATCAGGTACTTGTGCAAAATCAATATAAGCAATTTTAAAATTTATAATTAATTGTTCATACATAAAACTTCCGGCAATCTTTAATGTAAGAAATATACTCAGAAGAACAATTGCAGAAGTCAATTCTCTACTTTGCAGAACCTGTCCTTCTTCTCTAGCCTTTCGACGTTTCTTTGGAGTAGGCTTTTCCGTCTTTTCACCGCTATCTGCAAAAAGCTGAAGATTAACAGGTTGTATTCTCTTTCCTTCTAAAGAACATACCTTATTTTTTAAAACAAGTTTGTTTTTCACATTTTTCTTTAATCTTTGCTCCTTGTCCTTTTTATTCTCTAAATTTTTCATTTCGGCCCCATATTCTTTAGAAAATTTAACATTTCACTGTCCATTAATTTAATAAGGTTTTCAACAATGGAAATAAACAATGGCATAGTTAAAAATAATACAATCAATCCTAGCAATATTTTAAGCGGCATTCCCACAACAAATACATTTAATTGCGGTACTGTTTTGGATATTATTCCCAAAGCCACATCTGTAACTAGTATAGCTGCAAGTATTGGTGCGGTAATTTTAAAAGCTATAAGAAAAACACCACCAAAAACTTCTATAACTCTACTCTGCAAATCCGGTCCAAATACAGCCTGTCCCAAGGGTATATACTCATAGCTGCTAAATAATGCCCTTATCAAAACATGATGTCCCTTGCAAAGCAGGAAAATTAACATACATAAAATGAAATAAAAGTTAGAAGTTATTGACACTTGAATATTACTAATAGGATCAATAACATTAACTACACCAAATCCAATCTGCATATCGATCAATTCGCCTGCTACATAAATTGCAGTAAATATTGTATATGCTACATACCCCAATGCAATGCCTACTATAAATTCTCTCAAAACCAAACCTGCAAATTCATAAATGTTATCGATAACGATATTCTGGTTACTTATAGTATTTACAAGTATTAAAGCCAGCATAAAGGAAAAGCCAATTTTCAAATTCCTAGGAATATTGGTTCTGCTGAAAATAGGTGCTATAACAAAGAGCCCTGTCATTCTTACAAAAACTAATAAGAATACTTCTATACCATTTACCAAAATTCCTTCTGTCAAGTACAATTTAATCCCTCACAAGATCTAATTTTATCACCTTATATATTGATTAATATTTAAATAAATGCCCTGAGTAAATTCCATTAATACTTTTAACATCCACGAACCAAATATAGCTATTCCCAAAAGGACAGCCAAAATCTTCGGTATAAATGTTAAGGTTTGCTCTTGAATTTGCGTTGTTGCTTGGAAAATACTTATGGCAAGACCAACAATCAAGCTTAGTCCTAGCATTGGAGCTGCCACATATATAACTGTCATTATAGACTTTTGTGCCAAGTCAATTACTGTACCCTGATCCATCTTCATCCCCCAGACTTTTTCCTAATTTTTTCTTCCCTAACAACAACCTCAAGTAACAAAACTATTTACAATCATTTGAGTAAGATGATTCCAACCTCCCACCATTATAAAAAGAAGTACTTTAAAGGGAAGAGAAATCATTACAGGTGAAAGCATCATCATTCCCATGGACATCAAAGTACTTGAAACAACAATATCTATTACAAGAAAGGGTAAATATATCAAAAATCCCATTTTAAAGGCAATTGTAAGCTCACTTATTAAGAAAGCGGGTATAACTATAGTCAATGGCAAATTAGGTATATCTTCTTCCTTAATTGGTGTTTGAGTACCCGAAAGGGATACAAACAAAGCTAAATCCTTCTTTTCAGTATGCTTTAACATAAAAGTTTTTATAGTTTTAGATGATCTTTCTAAAGCAACTTGCTGAGTTATTTCGTTATTAGAATAAGGCTTGTATGCAGTATCATTAATCTCATTAATTACAGGACTCATTATAAATAACGTCAAAAACAAAGCTAGCCCAATCAACACTTGATTCGGCGGCATTTGCTGCGTTCCCAGCGCATTTCTAAAAAAAGATAGGACAATTATTATTCTTGTAAAGCTTGTCATCATGATCAATATTGATGGTGCTAATGACAAGATAGTTAAAAGCAGTAAAATCTGTATACTTGAAGTAACATCTTCAGGGTTGTCGGAAGTACCCACAGTCACGTCAACTTTAGGCAGTGCCAAATCAGGCTCAGCGTATACATTTAATGCAAAAGCTACCAAAACTATGAATAATATTGTCACAGCTATAAAAAGTTTACCCTTTTTTTTCATTGGTATTTTCATCTCCGCCTGTAGCATAACGCTTTTCTCTTTCTGCTGTTATTTTTCTTAATTTTTCAATGTTTCGTTGAAATCTGTTAGCATCAATACTGTCTCTGCTTTCTTCAAATTTCATATCCTTATCAATATTTTGCCTTCCTTTAAAGCTCTGGATGTATCTCTCGAAAATTTCTTTAAAAGCAAAAGAAGTATCACTTTCCGAAGTTATTTCTCCAGAATAGCTGTTAACATTAACTTTTGAAAGCAGTTGAATATTTTTCCCCGAAACAGATATTAAAACAAATTCTTCACCTACTTTTACCAGATGCAATCTGCCTTCAAGGCCAAGGCTCACTGTTTCAACTACATTAATATATTTGCCTTTCATAGCTCTTCCCGATTTATTGCCTATAAACTTTGTAGTAACATAAGCTAAAAAAATAATTGAGCCAAAGACAATAACAAATACCAAAAATCTAATAAGCATGTCACCAAAAGTGCTCATTTGATACTCCTTGTCCAACTTTATAGCCTATAAGTTCTATTCAATCATAAGCTTTACTTATTTTTTGCTGTTAAAGTACATACTATAACATAATTTAACCTAAAACTTTTTTAACAGCCTCTACCACTCTTTCTGCTTGGAAAGGCTTAACAATAAAATCCCTAGCCCCAGCTTGTATTGACTCAATAACCATTGCTTGCTGCCCCATTGCAGAGCACATTATTATCTTGGAATCTGAATTTATCTTCTTTATTTCCCTTACAGCAGCAATTCCGTCAACTTCCGGCATGGTTATATCCATAATTACCAGATCGGGATTCAGTTCCTTATATTTATCGATTGCACGAGCGCCATTTTCAGCCTCACCAACAATTTCATATCCATTTTTCGTAAGTATATCTTTAATCATCATTCTCATAAAAGCTGCATCGTCAACAATCAAAATTTTCTTACCCATTATATATCCCTCTCCTTACTTTAGTCTATACTACTGTCCGGTTTATCCTTAATGACAACCTTCAAGAGACCTTAATTTTAAAGTCTCTTTGAAGGATGTATAATATCTGTAATTCTTACACCAAAACTTTCATCTATTACTACTACTTCACCTTTTGCAATTGTTTTACCGTTTACAAGTATATCTACCGGTTCACCGGCTAGCTTATCCAATTCAATTATGGATCCGGGTCCAAATTCTAAAATCTCTCTTATTCTCTTATTTGTTCGACCCAACTCAACAGTAACCTGCAAAGGAACATCCATTATCAATCCTATATTCTTTTTCTCAAAAGACACTACTCCATCATCAAATGCCTGGAACTGTGCCGCTTGAACATTAACAGGATCTCTGAATCTTGCCTGCGGCTGCTGTCCGTAGTATTGCTGATCCATTTCTTGATATGGCGGATAATATTGTTGTTGATATTGCTGTTGCGGATACTGCTGTTGCGGATACTGCTGCGAGTATTGCTGCTGTTGAGAAAAATTCTGACTCTGCGGTGCACTACTTTGCGCAGATACATTACTATTATTCTCTATTGGAGTTTTAGCTCCAGTATTTGAACTCATAAGATTCTCAACTAAAGATTTAGCAAAATTTAACGGTATTAACTGCATAATCTCGCTATCTACCAATTCGCCTATTACCATCTTGAATGCAACTTTAACCAATTTGTCCCCTGGATCGAAGACATTCTCAGTATTTTCTTCAAGAGACATACAAAAGGCTTTTGGAGGAGATATATCCACCTTTTTTTCAAATATAGATGACATAGAAGTTGCAGCCGAACCAATCATTTGATTCATAGCTTCACCAATGGCACTCAAATGAAGGTCTGTAAGCTCTCCTGCTGTATTACTTCCATCGCCACCCATCATTAAATCGGTAATTACTTTAGCATCATTTTCTTTTAGCAAAAGAAGATTAACTCCATGTAATCCTTCCGTATACTCTACCTTTACACCTACATAACCCATATTGAACTGTTGGTAAAGGTCCTGCCATGAAAGAACACTAACTTGAGGAGTAGTAATCATTACTTTTTGTCCAAGTAAAGCATAAAGCGTAGTAGCCGATGTTCCCATACTAATGTTGCCTATTTCTCCTAAAGCATCTATTTCCTGACTGGAAAGTTCATTATTTTGTCCGGCATCATCATTACTACCAACTGAAGAACTACCGTTTAATAAAGCATCAATTTCTTCTTGTGACAACATGTCTCCCATATTACTCTTCCTCCTCTCCTTTTACAATTTCATTTATCTTTACAGCTATCCTGTTTCTTTTTACACCAGGTGTTCCATAGAACTTTAACAGGTCTCCAACCAAAATTTCAAGATTACCGTTTATATTAGATTCTAAAGGAATCACATCTCCAGATTGTAGATCCAAAAAATCGTTTACTGATATTGTAGTCCTTCCTAAAATTGCTCTAACAGGTACCTTGGTATTTTCAATTTTTTGCTCAATGGTATCCCTATTTTCATTATTTTTTTCTTTCTCACTTTTTGAAAACCAAAATTTTGTGCTAAGTTTTGGGACGATCGGTTCAACCACCATATGCGGTATACAAATGTTTATCATTCCTTCAACTTCACCAATTTTAGCACTAAGGGTTATTAAGGCTACCATTTCATTTGCAGATATTATCTGAGCAAATTGGGCATTAGTCTCAATTTTCTCCAATCTCGGTTTTATTGAAATTACATTTTCCCAAGGCTCCCTCATAAGGTTTAGAATTTGAACTATAATTCTTTCAATAATAGCAATTTCAACCTCGGTAAATTCCCTGATTTTATCCATTGGATAACCTTTTCCTCCAAGTATCCTGTCAATTATAACATAAGCAATTGATGGTGCCATCTCAAAAATAATCGATCCGGATAAAGGAGAAAAATCAACAATAGCTAAAACTGCCGGATTTGATATTGAATTATTAAATTCATAATAAGCGATAGCTTCAACAGAAATAACCTGAATTTGAACAAGAGTTCTCAAATAACCAGACAAAAAGTTTGACAATAATCTTGCATAATTATCATGTATAATATTAAGAGTTTTTATATGATCTTTTGCAAACTTACTGGGTCTTCTAAAATCATGATTTCTTATTTTCTTTTCTTCAGGCGCTGACGTTATATTCTGTACATCAAGTTCTCCAGTATTCAGTGCTTTTAGCAGTTCATCTATTTCGTTTTGTGACAGAATATCACCCATTAAAAACACCTCCTACTGATAGAACCAATAATCAAATATAATACTGTAAACTAATTCACCATCTTTTTCTTCATTTTGCATAAGATACTCATTCATTAACTTTTTAAGATCATCTCTTGCTTTTTCCTTTGCTTCCGGTTTTTTGACATCATCAATTGTCAAGTTTTGAAAATACGTTCCTACTATTTCCGCAAGTTTACCTTTATTTGTTTGGATTTTCGCAGTTGTATCCTTAATGCCATCAAACTTAGCAAAATATTGAATTTGTGCATTTACCAAAATAACATGCAGACTTTTATCATTTTGTGTAGATTTCAAATTAAAGGCAGTATTTGATGAAAATATCTGTTCTAGTGCCAATTCCCTGTCCTTAGGCACAGTTACTTTTTTCTGCTCAGCTGCTTGACCGGTTGAACTGCCACCCATAAAAAGTACATAGCCTGTTAAAAATGCCAAAGCCAAAGACAGAACAGCTACTACACAGATAAGAACGATGAAACTACTGCTTTTGCCTTCCAAATTTTATGCCCCCTTTAATCGAAAGTATTATTTCTTCGGGCACAGCTTTATGACTCGTGGTTTATCAGTCAATATCTATGCCACATCAAAATAACCCGGATTGCATAAACAAGCTGTGCAGCAATAAAATTACAAGCCTATACAACCCTTTAGTTGTATATTACACATTGGAAACTTGTATGCCTCCGAAATATAAATAGCATATTTTGCATGTATTTACATAAAATGTACAATAGTACTGCAAAAAGCTAATATATTGAAATAACAACTATTAATTTTTACTACGCTATTAAAACAATCGTACAGAACTCCCAAAAAGATCAGTTAATTAATAGGCAATAAATTGCAGAATATCTTTCTTTTATATTCTATAACCTTCTCGACTACTTCATCAACCTTCTCGGCAACAACAATTTTTTTGCCATTGGTTGTTGAAATAACTGTATCAGGCGTTTCCTCAAGACTTTCTATTAATTCGCAATTTAAGACAAATTTTATACCATTTAACTTAGTTAATTCAATCATAATATTTTTACCTCAAAAACTCAATAGTTAATTTAATTTTTTTGTAAAAAAATTATGTAATTTTTTTTTTGAAACAACCAGGTGTTGAAATTTTACATAACTTCTTTATAATTAACTACATTATTCTTCATAAGTCCTAGTTATTCCTCTATTTTTTTCAAAATTTTTTCTAAAAATATTTACCAATAACTTTTTAATTAAAGGAATATATGTAAGAGAAACATAATAAGAAAAAGACAAGACCTTTAGAATTTACCTTTCCAACACTCTAAAAAAGTTTTCTTTTATATTAAACAGTTTAGAGTATTCTAAGGTAATTTGTGGTCTGCAGTTATATTTTATAACCCACAGACCACAAATTAGCTAACTACCTCTTTAAATTCACCAATTCTTGTAACATTTCATCAGAAGTTGTAATAATTCTGCTATTAGCCTGGAAACCTCTTTGAGTAATAATCATTTCAGTAAATTCGTAAGATAGGTCAACATTAGACATTTCAAGAGTACCGGGACTTAAAGTTCCAGAACCTTCAGATCCTGCCTTTACAGCTTTTTTAAAATCACCGGAGTTAGTTGTAGGTGTATATAAATTGTCTCCCGATTTTAAAAGGCCTGCAGGATTGTCAAATACAGCCAAAGCTATTAATCCAAGAGGTTGCTGCTGCCCATTGCTGTATACTCCGGTAATAACTCCGTCAGATCCGATACTGAAACTTACAAGGGTACCGGAAGAATATCCGTCAATGCTCGTAGTTTTTGCTGAACTGTCGGCAGCATACATTGTAAGTTTTGAAAAATCCAACTTCATACTAATAGGCTCTGTACCGACATTTGCCGGTGGAATTACTTGTATATCGGCTGATGTACCGTTTATAATTTTTCCTTGTGTATCAAATTCCAAGGTACCGGTTGCCGATGAAGAAGTAACACCGTTTCCTGTATTGACAGCCCAATTCCATGTAGTTCCGCCGCTTCCGGCCTGTATCTTCCAAAAATCCACATTTATGGTGTATGGATTACCTAATGAATCATATACTGTCATCGGTATAGTAAATTGTACATTTCCTGCTGAAGCAGCTGCGCTTCCCAATGCAGCATATGAAGCGTCCAAGTTACCTGATATTACGGCATAGGTTGTTGCTTTTGCCGGAATTATTCTTTTGTTTTTATTTGTAGGGTCTTCATATAGATTTATAGGCTCTATCTCAGCTTCGGTATCAAATACATAGGTACCGTCAGGCTGCCTTGTATATACTTGCCATCCATAAACATTCATACCGCTTCCGGTTATCAAGTTTCCTGCCTTATCAAGTCCAAAATTTCCTGCCCTTGTAAAGCGGAAGGTATCGGAATTACCGCCCCTTACAATGAAAAATCCGTCACCTTCTATTGCAAGGTCAGTAGGATTGTCAGTCCTCTGGGTACTTCCATTTGTCATAATGGTGTCAACGGTACTAACACCTATACCTAAACCAACCTGCATTGGATTGGTTCCACCTCTGCCGGTTACCGGATCAGGACCACTAGCACCTTTTAGAGTTTGACTAAATACTTCTTCAAAAGTTACTCTACCTGATTTGAAGGCAACGGTATTAACATTAGAAATATTATTACCTATTACATCCATTTTTGTTTGATGGGCGCGCAAACCGGAAACGCCTGAAAACATTGATCTCATCATAATTAAATCGACCTCCTTGTTGAAGTCTATTCCTTCTGTCAGTCCGGAATAGATAGCCTCCCTAAAGGGTCCGGCTATTTTTTGTCAACATAATATAATTAATTGATTTTAGTTAAGTTTATTTATCAAAGTTATGTGAATACAGCACCGTCAATGTTGGTAAAAACATTTTCCTTAAGCTCGTTACTGTTTACTGCGGTTATAACTGTCCTGTTTTTTACATTCACTACTAAAGCAATATCATCCATCATTACCAATGAATCTTTTACACCTTTTTGCTCTGCTTTGTCCAATGCTTTTGAGATTCTTTGCATCTGTGTATCAGTAAGTCTGATATTCCTTGTCTCCAAGCGCATCTGTGCGTGCTTTGAAAACTTTACATCGGAAGTTTTGTTTATTTCTCCCTTTAGAATATCGTCAAAACTGCTCTTAACCGATTCCTTTGCTTTATTAATACCGGTATTGTTGAGTTGCTTTTCCGATATTCGGTTTATATGACTATAGATGCTGTTATTTATTATCATTGTCTCACCTCCGTAAAGCAGGCCCTTCCCAATCTATATTTCTATTATTTGCGCTTCATCTTCATTATCGCTGTTTTCTTCAGCATCACTTTTCACATTAGCTGCCTTTATACTTACTATACTGTCAACCGGAACCTTAACACCATCTAATACTGCCTTAAATTTTCCATCGGCAGTTTTAGTGAAATCGTTAAGAATCGCTTTAACAGGTACTTCATTTCCAGACTCATCGGATACTATAACTGATACCTCCAAGCCTTTGTTGTTGGTAAGATAATTCTCAATATAGCTGGAATTTCCGGAATTATAACTTCCGTTTACTGCAACTACATTAACTTCTACACCATCCATTACAGCATAATTCTCGTAGGCACCTTTAATTATCTCTTTTACAACTCCGTTAACTCCAACAATAGCTTTAGTATCGGAATCATAAACATATCCTCGGCAATTGTATCCTATAAGTCCTGTATATTCAGCCAAATTTGACAAATTATATTCATTAATAGGTTCTGCAACTTCAACTACATTGTCCACAAGAACATCAGTTCCATTTACAACAACGTAGGCATTTCCACTTTTCATTTTTACACTTGTAACTTCACCAACTATGGAACTTGTTCTTCCCGAATCTGTAACATTAGCACTTACCAGTTTTCCAATCAACCCAAAAGCCTTTGTAGCAGAAAAACTGGTGTTTAAATTCTGCATTTGCTCCAAAGCACTAAATTGGGCCATTTGCGCAATAAACTGGGTATCGTCCTGAGGATTTAATGGGTCCTGATATTGAAGCTGCGTAACCAAAAGATTTAAAAATTCATCTTTACCAAGCTCTCCGGTATTTCTTTTTGAAGTTTTAGATGAAGTGGTTTCCTCTATTATTTGCTCTATAGTTTTTTGATAATTTACAGAATTTACACTCATCTTTTCCCCTCCTTTCTTCCAATTCACTATATTTAGTAAGGCTATAACGCACTAGGCTGTCAAGTTTATGCTGCTGGTGTTCACCATGTAAGGATTTAAAACTTGATGTTTTTCTTCTACATTTGATGCTTCAACTGTTGCAATCTTTTCACCTTTATTGGAATTGCTGTTATTTTGAGAAAATTCGCGACCTTCGCCAAAACCTTTTTTGGAGTCTTGTCTAACCGATACACTGAAATCTTGGACTGTAAAACCTTGTTTGTTAAGAGATTCCTTAAGGTTATCCATATTTGATTCAATAGCCGCTTTAACCTGTTCATTTTCTGCTATAAATTTAGCAACTACTGCTCCTCTTTCTGTAACAACCTTAAGAGAAAGTTTTCCAAGATGGTCAGGCTTCAGATCAATTATCATTTCACTCTTTTCATTAGTCAAAACTGCTTTTGCTTTTTCAACAATTTGGGTGATTATTTCCCTCGGTGATACATTTATTTCACTTTGTGCCTTTGATACTCCATCAATTCCAAACACCTTTGCCTGCTGATTGTTTATAATATTTCCAAAATCATTTAACTGCGAATATTGGGTATTATTTATCACTTCATAATTATTTTGCAGGTCAGATTTTTGTGAATTGCTATCGGCAGAAGCATTTTCTTTTTCCTCAGATTTATCAGAATCAATAATAGGTGTTTCAGGTTTTAAAGCATCTTCAGACATAGTGATTTCCATACTATCAAAATCACCCTCATTTTCGCTAATAACATTAATGGAATTCTTATCACTAAATATAAGTTGTTTCATGCTTTCCGAAATATCTTCCAAAAGCTTTTCAGGATCACTCTTCAATTTGTTCTCCAAACTGTTGAGGGTTTCCTTGAGCATGTTGCCTGCATTCTCAAGGGACAGGTTTTGCTGATTAATTACTTGTACATCAACGCCCTCAAGCTTAATCCAACCGTCTTTGCCAACACTGTTTTCATTGTATACACTTTGAAGTTGTGTATTTCCTATCAAGTTCTTTGCTTCTTTTACAATTAAATCTGTTATTTTTGTGAGAGTTTCTTTCTGCTCAGCGTTTAATCCAAAAAGGTCGGATATTTTTTGAGATATTTCAGCTGTTTTAGAGCCATCAATCAAATCCTCAGAATCTAAATTAAGCGCACTTAAAATCATTCTCAGCTCTTCAACACTTATATTTAGTATTCCGGCCAAGCTTTCCTCAATGATGTCTGCCTCACTTTGATTGTCCTTTTTAGCCTTGTCCAGTTTTCTCTTTTTGCTGTCAGAAGTTACTTCCTTTTTTGAAGATACCTGGCTTTCTTCTCTGGCAACATCCTTATAAGTCTTTATTTTGTTGTTCCTTTCAGGTCCAACTTCTTTAGACTTTCCCCCGATAATTTCATCCATCCTGTTTCCCGTATTAACATTAATCTTCCTTTGAATGCTATTATCACTTTTGCCTAAGTTGTTCTTTTCAACAGCAGAATTTAATGTATTAACAAAATCAGGATAGTTTCGGGAGTTGACTGTTTCTCTTTTCTTAGTATCGGTTAAAGCCCCGGCAGATTGACCAAAAAAGTTTACAATAAAGCTCTTCTCTATCATTTTTTCACCTCCTTGTACAATTAATATTGTATTAAATCAGTGACCGAAGCCACTGTTCGACCCATTAAAATTCATAGTTAACATAACACTTCAAACTTCATACTTTTCTAAACATCAAGCACATCATCCG
>Ga0134092_1000127_pt1 | contig 74985 bp, 73 predicted proteins | sample 3_6taG_FD_94454 | JGI IMG/M metagenome (GOLD analysis project Ga0134092, IMG submission 94454) | Switchgrass degrading microbial communities from high solid loading bioreactors in New Hampshire, USA - 3_6_20_6_A3 metaG | ecosystem: Engineered > Bioreactor > Semi-continuous > Anaerobic >... | reverse complement strand
TTTCTGTAAATAATTTTTTGCTCATTACATTCTTCTCCTAATGATATTTATTTTATTATACATAAAAATACCCTATGGCATAGACTTTTTTTAAATTGTCTATTCCATAGGGTACATTTTATTTCTTGAACAGCTTTTATATCTCTTATTTTTTTTCATTTTTTAAGTGCTTTACTCTATTTGGCTTAGCTTTAGGTCTTATTACTATTTTCTTTTCAAACTTAGGACCACCAGTAGTTTGAATTTCCATAAACCATAGGAAAAACCAAACAGTTACTAATGTTAATAACATATTTAACCAATAATTTTGTAGTCTAAGTATAAGTTGCAAAGCAAAACATAAAATGGTTATTCCTAATATTATCCACTTATTAACTCTAATCTTTGAAAAAACATATTTTCTGCCTAAAGTCATTAAAAAGAACATTATTGCAACTATAACAACAATATTTAATACGGCAATTAAAAAACTAGTCATACTACTCCTCCTTAACATCCTACTATTATTATATTAAAAGAAAAGCTATACATTTTCAATAGTTTACTATTACTTAGAGTTATTTTTCTATAATATTGTAATTATAATAAAATTAAGGAATTATAATAATTTTATTAATTTTATTATAATTAACTTCTATTTTAATTAATTATTTGATAAAATATACTCATAAATAAAAATATGTTAAAAGGAGTGGTTTTATGGCTCTTAATCAACATCCCCAATTAGATGAATTAGATCTTCAAATATTGGATCTACTAATAAAAGATTCTAGGACCCCTTATTTAGAAATCGCAAGAATATGTCACGTTAGTGGTGGTACAATTCACGTAAGAATGAAAAAAATGGAGGAAATGGGCATAATCAAAGGTACTAGAATAGTTCTTGATTTACCAAAGCTTGGTTATGATGTCTGCTGTTTTGTAGGTATTTATATAGATAGAACTTCATCTTTTAAAAATGTATTTGATGAATTAGCTAAGATAAAAGAAGTTGTTGAACTACATTTAACAACTGGAGATTATTCAGTATTTGCAAAAGTAATTTGTAAAAATACTACAGACCTTCAAGACATATTACTTAATAAAATTAATGTTATAGATGGAATTCAAAGAACAGAAACAATAATTTCCTTAGAACAGCCTATTGATAGAAATATTACGATCTAATTTTTGTAATAAAATCTTTTAATTTGGTTAAAATACTAAAGAAATAATCAAATTATAAGAGGTGTTTTTATGAAAGTAATTGATAACATAGCATTAATATTAGTTATTATTGGAGCTATAAATTGGGGGCTAATTGGATTTTTTGATTTCAATCTAGTAGAAGCCATATTTTCAACTATGCCTGCAATAAGCAGAGTAATTTATGCTATAGTAGGAATTGCAGGTCTATATTGTTTATCTTTATTTTCAAAAGTAAATAACTCTGATAATAGATAAAATAAAAAGAGCCTAAAAGGCTCTTTTTATTTTAAATTTTTAATAATTTCAAGCAATTCTATAGCTGCATTTCTTGGGCCTTCTTTTTCTTTTCCTTCAAGTCCTAGACAAGTTTTAATTTCACCAACTTTTACATTTCTCTCAAACATAGCTTTAAAATATTTTTCTATAAGTATATCTGTTTCCTTTATTTTTTGAGCAGGTCCGAATGGATTTGCAAAATAACTTTCTACTAAGCCCTTTTCAGAGGTAGTACCTTTTGCCATTCTAGCACCTCTCTTAAACACCTCAACAGCTTCCTTTGGATTATTAAAGAACTCAATAGATTTTTCTCCTTCTTTAACTTCAGTATAATTATTGGCATATAGGAATAAATCAACATCATATCCTTTAATAATTTCTTTATATGGTGAAACAGGCATAACAAGTCTAGCATTTATCTTATCCGGATTCATAAAAATACTTCTATCTAACTCTTTAAAAGCATATCCAGCATCTAAATCATCTAACCTTACAAAGGCTCCAATTTCTGTTCCATATCCCTTTATTTTTCCATTCACATCTTTAAATTTACCCATATCATCAAAAATTATTGTCATATTACTAATATAATCTTCACCTAAGGTTCTAAAGGCTTCTAAGCTTTCAGATTTTCCAGCCCCGCTATCTCCCATTATTACTACATTAGCTGATTTTCCATCTTTTAATTCTATATTTACCATTGCACCATGTATTGGCAAATAACCTCTTTTTATCATTACTAAATTGTGTAAGGTTAAGGTCATCTTTTTCATATATCCAAAATAGTCAATTTCATCACTATAGTTAATATAACCTAACATAATTTCATTTTCTACGTCATCATAAAATACAGTCTTCTTTTCTTCATCCTTGTCTCTTGCACCAAATACAAATACTAAATCTGGTTTTTTTCCTCTATATTCTTCACACCTGGCCATTTCAAACAAATTACATAAGGTTATTCCATGATGCATAAAATCTCTATGGAAATATATAAAGGCAAGGAGTTCTCCTACTTTGGCTGGATAACAGAACCAATGATCCTTATTCAAAATTGTTTCTCTTAATGGATTATAATCTATTTCAGTAAACATACCGCTTCTAGTATTTTTCTTAGGATATGTTATAAATGGTGTTTCTAATAATATAGCGTCAATAAACTCTATATCTTCTAAAATTTCATACCCATTTGGTATTGGCCATAAAACTTTATTTACTTTAAGAGATGCATTTCCACCTACCGGTATTTGTCTAAATACATTTGGTTTATACCCAAGAGTATTTTTTTCTATCTTTCTATATAACTTTATAATTAAATTTGATAAAGCTGAATTAGCCTGTGTAAAATTAACAGATGATAAACCTTCTTGCTTTTTATTTGTATGAATTATAGTATATCTTTCTAACTTTCTCCAAAATAAATATAATTCCTCTACTAAATTTATAAATTGATCTCTCTCTTTAAATAATTCAGTATAATATTCATTTATTTCTATAATTTCGTCTACACTCATAACAGTGCAGTATTTAAAAATCTTACATAATTGTTTTGCTATTAAATTAACATCTTCAGTTTGAAAACTCTTCTTTAAATATCTCCAATTTAATGTTAACTTCTTTTTTGCATTTTTTATATAACTTTCTATTACCCTTTTAAATCCACTACTTTCTACAAGTTCTTCAAAAGTACTACAATAATTAGCCGAAAAGTTAATCAGCACTTTTTCATTGCTAATTGCAAATTCCTTTTTCATATTTTCGCCCCCTACTTGAATTAGTTATATACACAATCTTTCATTTTTTTACTAATGCAACTTATTATATCATGTTTTTTGCAAGTTTATAAGTGCATATATGCATTTTTCTAATAAATTAACAATTTGTTAAATATTCTTTTAAAATTTTATATTTTTGACAAGAAAAAGTTATATTATTATAAAATTATAATAATATAACTCTTGAAATTATTCTTCTCCTAAATTTTGGGCAATTATGCTTCTTATTCTTTCTGGAAGTTCTTTTTCTTCTTCTTTAGTCAGTTTATCAGTAAAAATAGGTTTTGAAAAAATTACTTTTATATCTATTGGCTTAAATTTTCTGTTTTCTTCATAAGCCCTGTAAGCTCCTTCTATAGCAACTGGTACTATTGGAGCTTTTGCCATAGTGGCTAATTTTAAGCTGCCCTTCTTAAACTGTCCCATTTTTCCATTTTTACTTCTTGTTCCTTCAGGAAAAATTGCCATGCTATAACCAGCTTTTATATTATTGACTCCTTCTTTTATAGATTTTAATCCTTCTCTGACATTTTCCCTATCTAAGGCAACACAATTATATTCTTTCATCAAGTATCCTAATATAGGTGTATTCGCCATTTCCTTTTTAGCTATAAATCCCATACATCTTCCTGCTGAATTTATTAATATTGGTATATCCAAAATACTAGTATGATTTCCTATATAGCAGCACGGAACATCTGGGATATTTTCCCTTCCTATAACAGTAATTTTCATTCCTATTGTTCTTATTGTAAATTCAGCCCACTTTTCTCCAATTTTTGCACAATACTCTTTTGCTGCTTTTTCTCCCTTTGTTTTCTTAATATATTTGTGTTTAAATATTTTACAAGGCATAATAACAGCCATATAAAACCCATAATTAATATACTTTATAAAATTCATTTCCTCACCACCATATTTTTTCTATGTTTATTATAATGTTATTTCTTCCTTTCTTCAATTATATTTTCTTTCTGAAATGTCCATACTTACATAAAGAACTTTTTTAAGGGGTATGTAAATTGAATAAAAAATACTATTTGCCTTTTATATTCTTAATAATACTCTCATTATTAACTTTATTATTTTCTAATTTTAATCGAAATAAAAATCTTAGAAATATAAGTTCAGATAATATGCTCCTTCACTTTATTGATGTAGGGCAAGGGGATTCTATTCTGGTACAGGTAAATAATAAAAATATGCTTATTGATGCAGGACCTGCAGATAGTAGAGAAAATCTATTAGATTATTTATCTTTATTAAATATAAATAACTTGGACTACGTAATTGCCACTCATCCCCATGAAGATCATATAGGTAATATGGCTTATATTATTGATAAATATAATGTATTAAATTTCTATGCTCCTAAAATAACAAATAATACAAAATCCTTTGAAACAATGGTAGAAGCTTTAGTAAGAAAGGACTTAAAAATTAATGTAATAAAAGCAGGCATAAGATCTATTTCTCTTGGAAAAAACACAAAAGTAGAAGTCTTTTCTCCTTCTTCAGATAACTATGAAAATATTAATAATTATTCGCCTATTATTAAAATTTCTCACGGGAATAATTCCTTCCTCCTTACTGGAGATGCAGAAGAACTTATAGAAAAGGAAGTTATTAATTCTAATTATAATTTAAAGTCTGATCTTTTAAAAATTGGTCATCACGGCTCATCTTCTTCAACAAGCAAAGAATTCTTCTATAAAGTAAATCCTAGTATAACTGTTATTTCTGTAGGGAAAAATAACTCATATGGCCATCCTACAAAGAAAGTCTTAGAAACTATAAAAAATTCAAAAATATTAAGAACAGACCAAAAGGGCACAATCCTTATTCTTTCTGATGGAAAGTCTTTAAAAATGATAGATGCTCCTAAAATTTAGGAGCATCTATCATTTAAGAATTTCTTCTTAAATTGAAAATTCTATAATACTTAAATTTATATTATTCAACTTCAACAGTTTCTTGTAGTTTTTTTTCCTCATTACTATTATTAATAAATTCTTTCCAGGAAGTATAAATATAATATAAATTTGTTACATCTCCTTCATTATATAAAAGTATAGTTTCTATTTTTTCTTTTGGCATTCTTAAAATATATTCTCTATCTTTTAATATTTTATGAAAAGTTTTTGCTAAGTTTGAACCGCTTATTAAATCTCTTTCTTCTCTTATTATTCCAAATTCCTTTTCTAAATTTTTAAGTCCTATAGAATGTTTCTTCTCTCTTTCATACTCTTTTTGAATATCAATATCTTGAAATTCTTTTGAAAAGTTAAAATCAATATTATATTTTTCAAAAAGATAATTTATTACTGTATAATCATTATTTCCTGAAAAAGTTACTATCGCACTTTTACCTTTTCTTTTCATCTTAACAAAATATTTTTTTGCTAAATATAGTATTTGAATAACTTCACTTTTATTTTCTATCATATATTGAGTAACATGGAGCTTATTATTTTCAAAAATACAGGCTCCAAAAACACCAATACATTTAGGTTTTTTATAAACGTAATGCTCTAAATCAAAAAATATAAGCTCTTCAGGATTTTTATCAATCTCTTCCGTCTTTAGCATATATTCTTCAAGTGTGGGTTCTACATCTATTATATTTTCTCGAATAATCACATTACCACTCTTTCTTCTTTATCATTATCACCTTGCATTATTATTATCTTATAACATTATATCATTTTTAATTTAATATAAGAATATGTAATATTTAAAAAATAAATAGTTATATTATTATATGATTTTATATAGCTTCTACTATATTAATATTTAATTCTTCTAATTATAAACAAATATTCTATCAAAAGATATTGACTAAAATTTTATAACTATATATACTAATTATATGATAATGATTTTCATTTTAAAGAACATTGCTTATATCGACATCTAAAATAATATTTTTATTATAAAAACTTAAAAGAAGGTGTTTTTATGGAAATATTGATAACTTTATTAATTGTTGCATTTGCAATTTCAGTTCTTTATAAAAACTTTAAAAAAGCCTCAAAAGGTGGCTGCAGCTGTAGTGATAAAAGTTCAACTAATTGTTCAGGCTGTTCATCAAATATATCAATTACTAAACGTTAAAATTATAAAAAGATGCTGTAAAAATTACAGCATCCTTTTATTACATCTTTTCTACAACTTCAATTCCTAGTAAAGCTAACGCATTTTTTATAACTTGACATGTAGATTTAACTAAATTAATTCTTGCAAGCTTTAATTGCTCATCTTCTAAATTTAATACTGAATGAGCATTATAAAATTTATTAAAATCTTTCGCTACTTGAATAGCATACCTAGTAATAACTGAAGGCTCAAGCTTTTCTGTTGCTAAATGAATATAGTTTTCAAAGCTTTCTAAAGTTTTAACAAGTTCAAATTCTTCTTTGGAAGCAAGCTTTGAATAATCTGCTTCTCCCTTAATTTCACCAGCTCTTTCTAAAATACTATTTGCTCTTGCATAAGAATATTGCACATATGGACCAGTTTCTCCATCAAAAGAAAGAATTTCCTTCCAATCAAATATAATATCTTTTTCTCTAGAATTTTTAAGATAAGTAAATAATATGGATCCAATTCCTATTTTTTTAGCAACTTCTTCTTTATTTTCTAACTTAGGATTTTTTTCATTTATTACTTCTAAAGATTTTTCTATAGCTTCATTTATTAAATCATCAAGAAGAATCATTTCTCCTTTTCTTGTTGACATTTTACCAGTTGCTGATTTTACTGTTCCAAAGCCTACATGTATACAATCCTTTGCCCATTCATATCCTGCAAGTTCTAATACTTTAAATACTTGTTTGAAATGTAAAGATTGAGGTAAACCTACTACGTATATAGATTTATAAAAATCGTAAGTTTTCTTTCTATAAATTGCAGCAGCTAAATCTCTTGTTGCATATATAGATGCACCATCAGCTTTTAATACTATACATGGAGGCATATTATATTCATCAAGCATAACAACTTGAGCTCCATTACTTTCAACTAAAAGTCCTTTTTCTTTTAATTCATTTACAACTGCATCCATTTTATCATTATAGAAGGCTTCTCCAGCATAAGAATCAAATTTAACATTAAATATGTCATATATTCTTTCAAATTCTTTTAAACTTAAATCTCTAAATCTTTTCCATAAGGCTGTTGCCTCTTCATCTCCATCTTCTAAAGCTTTAAAGTATGCTCTAGCCTCATCTTCTAAAGCTTTATCCTTTTCTGCTTCATCATGGAATTTTACGTATATTCTTAACAGCTCATTAATCGCATTTTCTTCCAAAGCTTCTTCATTTCCCCATCTTTTATAAGCAGATATTAACTTACCAAATTGGGTTCCCCAGTCTCCTAGGTGATTTAAACCCTGAACTTCATATCCTTCTTTTTTAAATAACTTATATAAGGAATTTCCTATAGCTGTTGTAAAAAGATGACCTACATGGAATGGTTTTGCTATATTAGGTGAGGAATATTCGACACAAATTGTTTTTCCCCCTCCAATATTAGAGGAACCATATTCCTCGCCTTCTATTAAGATTTTTTCTATTGCATTTTTTGTAAATATACTCTTATCTACAAAGAAATTTACATAAGGACCTACATTGATTATTTTTTCAAAACCATCTTTATTTAATTTAGATATTAATTCCTCAGCAATCATATTAGGAGCTTTTCTAAAGGTTTTTGCTAATTGAAAACATGGAAAAGCATAATCCCCTAATTCTGGCTTAGGCGGTATTTCAATTAATTTTTCTATTGTTTCTAAGTCAAGATCTATTTCTTTATTTAATAGTTCTGCTATTATCTTTTTGTAATCCATCTTTTCCTCCTTAAAAATACATACTTATAAATAAAAAATCCCCCTCTTAATAATAAGAGACGGATAATATTTCCGCGGTACCACTCTAATTGCATAAAATGCCACTCTATGCTTTAACGCAGCTAAACGACTATAAATAGTTATCTCAAAGGCTCTCTTCATGTATTATATCTTATAAGGCTTCCACCATCCCTTACTCGCTTAAAGAATCTAATACACTACTCTTCTTCTCAACGATAATATTAATATTCTATTTTATCAAGCTAATTATACAAAAGCAGCAAAATTATTGCAAGAAATTTATTTAAATCTAGGCTTTAAATCATTCCAAAAAATAGTCCAGCTATTTTTAAGAATAATCCTTCTATTAATCCAGATGGTATCGCTAAAACATATTTACCTAAAACTACAAATGCTATTAAAATATAAAGCTGATAATCATATATCATTCCAGAATATTTATAAAAGTTTCTAGGACTTAAATATCTAAATAAATCAAAACATGCAAGTCCTGGTAATGGTAATAAATTAAATATAAATAAATTTATATTTATTTCTATTATAAACTTAAGAGCATAAGTTATAATCATAAAACTTGATACATTTAAATATATTCCCAACTTTAGCCATAAAGTAAATATTAATGAAAATATAAAGGCTACAATTAATGTAGAAAATAATGATGCATAGGTAACTTTAACAGCATCTTTATATCCATTTTTATAGGCACTAGGATTAGTTTCCACAGGTTTTGTCCATCCAAAATTAGCAATTAATATCATAATAAATCCAATAATGTCTATATGGTCTAAAGGATTTAAGCTTAACCTCCCTTGAAATCTTGGTGTTTTATCTCCTAATTTATCTGCCATCTTTGCCTTTGCATAGCCTTGAGCTGTAAAGGCTATTAAAATTCCCGGAATTACTAAAACTTTTTGTAATAAATAATTATTCATAATTACCTCCTTACATTTGTATTATACCATAATTATAAAAATTAAAACCATCCTTTATTTAAATTACTATTTTATTCTAAAAAAATTAAAGTTCACAGTTAAAAGTCTTATATCTTTAAAATAGATTAACTGTGAACTTTTGAATATGTTTTTTAAGTGCTAATTCTGCTTTTTATCTGTAGTATTATCATTTAAGTCAGGACTTATATTTTCATTATTACTAGGATTATCTATTTTTTGATCTCCAGAAGAATTATTAGGATTATTTGGAACATTATTTTGTTCTTGGCCTCCATTATTTTCTCCAGACTCATTAGAACCATTATTCTTATTTTCTGTTCCCTTATTTCCTTCATTTGATTCTTTTTCTTTTTCTCCTGATGAAGTTTCTTCTTTCTTTTCCTCTTCATTTTTGCCAGAATCTATTATATCTTCTTTATCTCTATCATTATAATCTTCCGGATTTATGTTGTATATTGCATTATAAGCTGCTTCTTCAGCATCATATTGCGCCGCCAAATTTTGTACTGCCAATAAATCAAATTCTTCTACATTAGGAAGCTTATCATTAAAAATAAAATCATAAAGCACCTTAGAATTTTGCTCAAAGTCTATTAATAAACTCCATCCCTTATCCTTATATGGGCGATCTCCAGCAATTAACTCTGTTTGAGGTATTTGTAATTGTTCAATATTTAATGCTGGCAGTTTATATATTGTATATGCTAAATTTAAAGCAAGTGGTATATCAATATTAGTCTTTACATAGTCTGCCACTGTATTGGCTAAACTAACATATTTTAATGGATTAATTTCTCTAAATTTGCTTGCAATTTCTGATAATACTCTATTTTGTCTTTCTGCTCTTTCAAATCCGCCATTACCAACATATCTAATTCTTGCATAAGCCAAAGCCTGCTGTCCATTTAAATGCTGATATCCAGGTTCAGTTAATAAAGGCGACTTTAATCCTGTTACTTCTCCAATAAACTTATTTACTTCATCTATTTCATAATCCTTAACATCTACATCTATTCCTCCAAGTTCATCTATTATATCTTCAAAGCCCCAGAAATTTACGATTATATATTTATCTAAATGCAAATTAAAATTTTCTTCTATGGTCTTCATTAATAAGGCCGCTCCACCTTCTGCTCCCTTTGGCTTTCCATTTTCATCTTCTTCTAAACTTCCTAAATAAAAGGCAGTATTTATCTTATATTCATCATAATCAGGTATTTTTACTAAGGTATCTCTCATAATAGATGTTAATTTTATTTTTTTATTATTATTGTCTAAAGTTGCAATAATTATCGAATCGGATCTGGATGGTTCATCTAAAGTTCTTCCATCAATTCCTATTAACAAAACATTTGTTATTCCTTCAACTTCAGAATAACTTTCTTCCTTTTTTTCTTCTGGAATATATTCATCATAAATTTTATTTCTAAGGTTATTATAAATTGATACTCCAGCAATTAAAAAAGCTGCCAAAACAACCAAAATAGTTGTAATAATAATCTTCTTTTTACTAATTTTTTTCTTTTTTTTATCCTTATCAATATCTAGATTCTCGCTATTCATTTTATACTCCTCCCCTAATAATCTTAGGAATAAATTACTATTTATAAGACTTAATAAATATTTTATCAAATTAATAAATATTTTATCAAAAAATGATAATAATTTCATTACAATTTTATTTCAATTTAATTATTTATTTTCTCAAGAATTCAAGTTTATTATATATTTTATGTTTATTTTTTAAAAATTTTGTTAATAATTTCAATGAGAGGTGATTATATGAATAACAAAGAGATAAATAAGTTTATCAAATTAAAAAAGAAAATTTCTGTAGCAATTTTTATTATTTCTTTATTTATTATTTGTTTCTTAATAAGTTACTTTGTTTCTGATTATCTTACAAACCCAAAATATAGAGTAAACGACGATATCAATAATAACAAAACTGTTTATAATGAAACAGCAAATTATTTAGATGAAAATACTTTTATTACCCTTAAAACCATAGATAAAATCGATTTCTCTGAAACTTTGGCAAACTTAAAAAATATATTAAATCTAGAGGGTAAGCTAACTCTAGATGCTTTAAGTGAAGAATTGTCAAAAGTTGGCTATAAGCTTTCTGATTGGGATGAAGAAAAAATAATTTATACAAGATCAGAAGAAGTAAATTCTACTACTTTAGAGCCTAATAAATATTATTTAGGAGCGGAGGAAGGTTATATAAGCATATTTAAAACAGATGAAAATGGAAAAGTAATTGAAGAAGAAAAAAGAGTTTATACTGAATTCAAACCTTTAAGCGATCTTCCTGAAATAGATCAGGAAGCTATAAAAAACAATAAATTTTTCTTTGATACAAAAGATGAAGCATTAATAAAATTAAGTGAAATGGTTTCATAGATATACAATATTTAACTACTAAAACATATGCTATATATAATAGTAAGTTTTAGTAGTTTATATTTTTGTAAACATTTAAATATGTTTTATGTAAAATAATTTAGTTATTTTAATAATAAATATCAATAATTTTCTATTTACAACTTCCTCATTTGCAATTAATATATAAGTTGCCCAATAAGTTATCCAATAAATTTATTCTATTTGGAGGTTTGTTTAATGAAAATTAGTATTATAGATATGCCTTTATTTTTAGGCTGTGATAAACCTGGTGTGGAAAAAGGACCAAAAATTTTAAGAGAAAACAACCTTCTAAATATCTTTAATCAAAGTCATATAGTCTGTGATATGGGCGAAGTTCATGTAAATAATGTTTCTTCAAAGGATAAATACACAGCTAATGCAAAAATGAAGTATTTAGATGAAGTTATTAAAGCAAATTTTTTATTAGCTTCTAAAGTATATGAATCTTTATCGAATTCTAGTCTCCCATTAATTATAGGCGGAGATCATTCACTAGCTTTAGGGAGCATTGCTGGATCTAGCAAATATTTTAATAATGACATTGCCGTTGTTTGGATAGATGCACATGGTGATATAAACACAGATAAAACCTCACCAACTGGTAATATACATGGTATGCCTTTAGCTGCTTCCATGGGAATAGGTCATGAAAGCTTAGTAAATCTTTTCTATCAAGGACAAAAAGTTAAACCTGAAAATGTATTTCTATTAGGCTGTAGAGACTTAGATGCGGGTGAATTAGAGTTAATCAAAGAATATAATTTAAATGTATGGCCAATGAAAGAAATTAAAGACAAAGGCATAACTTTAGTTTTAGATGAATTAATTGAAACCTTATATACAAGAAATATAGCTAATATTCATTTTAGTTTTGATATAGATAGTTTAGATTCTTCTCTTGTTCCTGGAACAGGTACTCCTGTCAAAGATGGACTAACCTTTTCAGAAGGAAAAGAGATAATTGAAAGAATATTTAATACTTCTTTAGTTAGAGCAATGGATTTTGTAGAATTTAATCCTCTACTTGACAAAAATAATAGAACACTAGAAATGTGTTTAGAATTATTAAAAGTAACATCTAAATCTATGGAGAAAATATCAAATATAAATTTTATATCTGATAGCTTAGTTGTCTAGTATAATAAGCTTATAACAAATAGCCAATAGAGTTATTTTTTATCTATTGGTTATTTTTTTATAATTCATATTATTATATAATTTATGTTATTATATAATTTATAAACTAGTACCTTAGGAGGATAAAATGAAATTATTATTTTTTGATACAGAAACGACCAGCATAAAACCAGGTAATATATGTCAATTGAGTTATATACTTGTGGACGCCTCTGCTAAACCACAAACTACCATAGGTAAAAACTTTTTCTTCACTGTAGATAATATGGATGAGAGTGCTGAAGCAGTACATGGTTTCTCCCTTGAAAGATTATATGAATTATCTGAAGGACGTGAATTTATAGATTTCATTCATGAGTTTATGCCTGACTTTTATGAAGCTGATTTTATAATTGGCCATAATGTCCAATTTGATATAAAATTTTTAAAACATGAAATACAGCAGCTTTGGGATGCTGGAATGATTGAAGAAAATTGGGAACCAAAAAATACTTTTTGTACTATGAACTATTATAAAAATATCTGTAAAATCCCTAGTCCAACTGGTAACATTAAAAATCCAAAATTATCTGAAGTCGTAGATTTTCTTAAAATAAGCGAAGAACAAATAATTCAAAAAGCTAATGATCTTTTTAAAGGTAGTGGAAATTATCATGATGCAAGGTTTGATACTACTGCAACATATTTATCAGTGATTCAAGGTATGAAAAAAGGCCTAATCAAGCCTGGATATTTTTCAAATCTTTTAAAAAAGTAAGAAATTTATAAAATATACTAGTAGAATGAGGGCATATTTGAAGCTGCTAAAATCTACCCTCATTCTCCTTGCCATACTAAAAGCCAAATTATTTATATAAAATAATACCTAATATTTGAAGCAATTTCTTCTCCTAAAATATTTCTTATAATATTTATACAAGCATTTATATTTTCTTTATAATCTCTCGCTATTATTATTTTGCCATAATCTATTAAATTTTTATCTTCAATAACTTCAATATCAAATATATTTTCTAATTCCTTTAATTCTTTCGAAAATAAAAGAATATAGTCACTATTTAAATACTCCTTTTTAATAAAATCAATAATATAGGACCTGTCCAAATTAAATTCTTCACTATCAGTTCCAGGAATTATTAAAATGCTCTTTTCATTAACATTTTCCTTAAAACTTTTATCAACAGTAATAAATATTTTATCTTCTGTTTGCACTTCTTTATTATTTGAAACTAGGTAAATATTAAAATAAGAATTATTCAATACTTTATTTGCTGTAATAAAAATTTTTACTGCTATTGAATAATCTAATATATTCATATTATCATAGCATAAAATATAAACATCCCTTTTTTCCTTTTCATTATAAGCTGCAAACTTATTTCTATCTAATTTATACGTAACCTGATCTTTAAATTTATTTATAATTTCAAAACCTAATTTCTCAAATATTCTTTTTGCTTCTTTTGTATCTGCCGAATCAATTATAGCTTCTCCGCCAAAAGTCCAAAAATAATACTCTAATAGCAGCTTTAAGGCCTCACTAGCATAACCACGCCCTCTATGCTTATAATCTATTTTTACATTTATTCTTGCTACTTTAGTTATTGAGTTATATCCGTGAAAACTAACCTCTCCTACAGGATTATCCTTTAAATCATAAATAAGGCAGAAAAAATTTTTCCCATCTGTTGGATAAACCATTTTCTTATAAAACATTTCCCATTTTTCCTTAGGAAAAGAATAAGCTCCTCCTATATCCTTCATATTTTCTTCACAACCCCATAATTTTTCAACAAAAGATAATTCTTTAAATTCAGGATTACGAATATATACTTTATTTCCCCGCCTTATGTATAAGTTATATTTTTTATCCATGATACCACCTATCTGTTTGCTTAATTATCTTAGTTAATATAAACTACTATCTCATAAATTAGCAATTTTATCAAGAAAGATAATTTACAAAAATCTACTTATTTTCTTATTTTATTAAATAACAGTTTTCTACAGAATATTTTTCAGAATTTTTTCACAAAAATTACAAAAACAAAATAATTTAGTTTTACTAAACTCCAAGTGTTGTTTTATTAAACTCAATTTTTCTTTATTCTCTTCTATTTCAATGTTTTCAAGGGTTCCAGAGATTATTTTTCAAAAAATTTTTTAATATTTTTTCAAAAAAATATTGATTTATATTTTATTAATAGATATAATATCTATTGTTTGTTTAGTAATCATAAACTTAGTGTTTAGTATTAAGAAGAAGATAATTCTGCTAAATAATTGTCATTCTTAATAAACAATAATAAAAATATTAGTAAATAGAGGTGTATTTGTGAATATTGGAGAAAAAATACGTAGATTACGTATTGAAAAACAATTAACTCAGGAAGAACTCGCAAATAGGTGTGAACTTTCTAAGGGTTTCATATCTCAAGTAGAAAACGAATTAACCTCACCTTCAATAGCTACTTTAGTAGATATATTAGAAACCTTAGGAACAAATCTAACAGAATTTTTTAGTGATGCTAGTGAAGAAAAAATCACTTTCACCTATGAGGATATGTTCGAAACTGAAAATGAAGAACTTAAGTATAAGATCAAATGGCTTATACCTAATGCTCAAAAAAATCAAATGGAACCTATTATGATTACTTTAGAAGCTAATGGTCGATACATTGAAGAAGAACCTCATGAAGGTGAAGAATTTGGATATGTCCTTTCAGGATCAATAATACTTCATATAGGAAATAAAAAATTTAAAGTAAAAAAAGGAGAAAGTTTTTATTTTAAACCTAAATCAAATCATTATATTTCTAATAATGGTAAAACTCAGGCTAAAGTCCTTTGGATTAGTACGCCGCCATCATTCTAATTTATATGTAAAGAGGTGTTTTAATTGAAACAAAACATTATTGAACTTAAGGGGATTTCTAAAGCTTTTGATGATAACCTAGTTTTAGATAATATTAATTTGAGTATTAAAGAAAATGAATTTTTAACATTATTAGGCCCAAGTGGATGCGGTAAAACTACTACCTTAAGAATTATTGCTGGTTTTGAAGAAAGTGATAGTGGTGAATTATTATTTAATGGTACAGATATATCCACTTTACCTCCTTATAAAAGGCAAGTAAACACCGTATTTCAAAAATATGCTCTATTTCCTCATATGAATGTTTATGAAAATATAGCTTTTGGCCTTAAAATAAAGAAACTTTCGAAATCTGAAATTGATAATAAAGTAAAAAATATTCTTAAACTTGTTTCTTTAGAGGGTTTTGAAAAAAGAAATATAGAATCATTAAGCGGTGGCCAACAACAAAGAATTGCTATAGCAAGAGCTCTTGTTAATGAACCAAAAGTATTGCTTCTTGATGAACCTCTAGGTGCATTAGACTTAAAACTAAGAAAGGAAATGCAATTAGAACTAAAGAAAATTCAAAAAAGACTTGGAATTACATTTATTTTTGTAACTCATGATCAAGAAGAAGCCTTAACTATGTCAGATAAAATAGTTGTTATGAATAAAGGTAAAATACAACAAATGGGAACGCCAGAAGATATATATAATGAGCCTGCCAATGCTTTTGTTGCTGGATTTATCGGCGAAAGTAATATATTTGATGCTATAATACTTGAAGACTACAAAGTTAAATTCTCTAATAAAGTATTCGATTGTGTTGATAAGGGCTTTTCGAAAAACGAAAAGGTGGATATAGTAATTAGACCTGAAGATATAAAAATTGTTCCAGCTGATAAGGGTATGTTAAAAGGAAGTGTTAAATCTGTAATTTTTAAGGGTGTCCATTATGAAATTGAAGTAGAAGAAGGAAATAATAGATGGATATTGCACAATACAAAATCTGCTGAAGTAGATTCAGTTATTGGCCTAGATATTTATCCAGAAGATATACATATAATGAGAAAGGCTGCTGAAAATGAGTAGAAAAAAGAAAAATTCAACAAACTTTCTAGCATATCCTTTTATCATTTGGAGCACACTTTTTATTGTAATACCTTTATTAATAGTTTTATTCTTTGCATTTACTGTTAAAAATCCTAACGGAAGCTATATGTTTTCTATAGAAAACTTTAATAAATTATTTAAAGAAGAGTATATGAATGTTTTCAAAAGAAGTTTGTGGTTAGCTTTTTTATCAACATTCTGGTGTTTGATTTTAGGTTATCCAGTAGCATATTTTATTTCAAAAATGAAACCCTCTAAGGGAAGCATAATGATACTATTATTTATTGTTCCTATGTGGATGAACTTCCTTCTTAGGACTTATGCTTGGATGCCTATCCTCGGTAAAAATGGCTTTATCAACAATATACTTGGATATTTTAACTTAGGACCTTATCAATTTTTGTATAATGATACAGCAGTTATCTTAGGTATGATTTATAATTTCTTACCTTTTATGATACTGCCTATATATACTGTATTAACAAAAATGGATACTAGTCTTTTAAACGCTGCTTCAGATCTTGGAGCCAATAGATTTCAAGTATTCAAAAAAATTGTTCTTCCTTTAAGCATGCCTGGGATAATATCAGGAATAACAATGGTATTTATGCCTGCTGTTTCTACCTTTGTAATTTCAAGATTATTAGGTGGAGGACAGTATATGCTTCTTGGAAACTTGATAGAACAACAATTCACAAACGTTGGTGATTGGAACTTTGGTTCTGCAATATCTGTATTTATGATGATAATAATATTAATATCCATGGCTATTATGAGTAAATTTGATAGTGCAGATTCAAAAGAAGGGGGAGGACAATTATGGTAAAAAAATTAGAAAATTTCATAAAAAGATTCTATCTTTTATTAATATTTATTTTCTTATATACACCTATAATATCACTAATGGTTTTCTCCTTTAATGAATCTAAAACCATGGGTAACTGGAGCGGCTTCACTTTTAAATGGTATAAAGAATTATTTAACAACAGCAGAATAATGGAAGCATTATTTTACACTGTTTTAATTGCATTAATTTCTTCAATTATTGCTACAATAATAGGTACACTTGCGGCAATTGGAATTAATAAAATGAAAGGCTCAAAAAAAGCCCTTTTATTAAATATAAATTATTTACCAGTTTTAAACCCTGATATAGTAACAGGAATATCATTAATGAGCTTATTTATATTTATTAGACCATTAATTAATATAGATTTTGGTTTTATAACAATGCTGCTAGCTCATATAACTTTTGATATCCCTTATGTAATATTAGCAGTACTGCCAAAATTGAGACAATTACCAGATAATGTGGAAGAGGCAGCTTTAGATCTAGGTGCCACTCCTTCTTATACTTTAAGAAAAATAATATTACCACAAATAAAACCAGGAATAATATCCGGTTTGCTTATTGCTTTTACCATGTCTATTGATGATTTTGTTATTAGTTTCTTTACTACTGGTCCTGGAGTTACTAATCTTTCAATAGAAATTTACTCTATGGCTAGAAGAGGTATAAAACCTGAAATTAATGCATTATCAACTTTAATGTTTATTACTGTTTTATGTCTTCTATTAATAGCAAATAGAAAAGAATTTATATCAAGAGGTGATAAAATTGAAAAAAATTAAACAAATTCTTGCACTATGTTCATCATTTCTATTACTATCTTCATCCTTAGCTGGATGCTCATCTAAGGGTAAGGAAAATAATGGAGAACAAAGAGTTTTAAATGTATTTAACTATGGAGACTATATTGATGAAGATCTTATAGAGAAATTTGAAAAAGAAACAGGAATAAAAGTTATCTATGATACTTATGAAACTAATGAAATAATGTATCAAAAAGTAAAAAGTAACCCTGGAGTATATGATATATTATTCCCATCCGATTATATGATTGAAAAAATGATCAAGGAAGATATGTTAGAAAAACTTGATTTTAACAATATTCCTAACTATCAATATATTGGAGATCAATATAAAAATTTAGTTTATGATCCAAATAATGAATACTCTGTTCCATATATGTGGGGAACTATTGGGATAATATATAATGCTGATAATATAAAAGATACTATTGATAGCTGGAATGACCTTTGGAATGAAAAATATTCTGGTGATATTTTAATGTTTGACTCAATAAGAGATACTCTTGCAATTTCATTAGCAAGAAAAGGATATTCTATTAACTCTACAAATCAAAAAGAAATAGAAGAAGCCGCAAATGAATTAATTAAACAAAAGCCATTAGTTCAAGCTTACATTATGGATGAAGTAAAAGAAAAAATGGTTAATGGAGAAGCGAATTTCGCAACTGTTTATTCAGGAGATGCAATATATATTCAACAAGATGCACCTGATATTAATTTCAAATATGTAGTTCCTAAAGAAGGTTCTAATATTTGGTTTGATGCTATGGTTATTCCAAAAGGTGCTGCTAATAAAAAAGAAGCTGAAGAATTTATTAATTTCTTAAGTGATCCTGAAAATGCAAAACAAAATGTTGAATATATTGGATATTCTACTCCAAATGTAGCTGCTTACGAACTATTAGATGAAGAAATGCAAAGTAATGAAACAGCATATCCTTCAGAAGACATTCTAAAAAAATGCGAAATTTATAGAGACTTAGGTGAAAATATAAAACTTTATGATGATGCATGGCTAAATGTTAAAATGAAATAAGTAATATTACAAAGGGAACTTTATGTTAACTAATCGTTAAATAAAGTTCCCTTTCTCTTTCCTATTTTCTAAAAAAATTAATTGTTTCTAAACCATAATTCTATTTCTCTTTTAGCATTTTCCACGCTATCTGATGCATGAACACAGTTTTCTCTTGTACTAGTACCATATAATCTTCTTATTGTTCCTTCTTCTGCCTTTGCAGGGTCAGTACTTCCATTAATTTTTCTTATTTTCTCAATAGCATTTTCTCCCTCTAATACCAGGGCACATAATGGCCCCTTAGTAATAAAATCTATTAAAGGTTCGTAAAAGCTTTTTCCTATATGATCTCTATAATGTTCTGCGGCGAAACTTCTGCTAATTGTTTCCATTTTTAATTTAACAATATTTAATCCATTTTCTTCATACATATTAATTATTTTCCCTACTAATTTTCTTTCTACCGCATCTGGTTTGATTAATACTAATGACCTCTCCATAATTCTCCTCCTGTTTATTAAAGTTTCATATATTATTTTTCCCTCAATTATATTATATATGATATAATTTTTTTATAAAGAGTTAGGGAGGTATTTTATGGTTAGGTATTATATTTTAGCACAAGGTAGAGTTCAAGGTGTAGGTTTTAGATTTTTTTGCCAAATGAATGCAACATCCCTAGGCTTAACAGGATGGGTAAGGAACCTTTATAATGGTGATGTTGAAATAGAAGTGCAAGGAGATATAGATAGACTAGAAAAATTTATAGAACTTATTAAAGAAGGAAATAGATTTATACGTGTTGATAATTTAGATATAAAAGAAATTGATATTAATGAAAAAGAAAAGAAATTCACAGCAAAATATTAAAAGATTGTGAAGCAATCTTTATTAATGTGCAGTGTACAGTTGAGGAAATAATTCAGCTTAAGCTGAATTATAATATTTATAATCTCTAAAAGAGCTTATAGAAATATAATTTTAGAAACTACGCAGTAGTTTCTTCCTTAACTGCTAACTGCACATTATTAACTGTAAACTAAAAGATTGCTTCGCAATCTTTTATAATTGTTCATCTATTTCATATAATTTATACTCTTCAATTACTTCTATTAATATATCTGCATATATTAATTCTCCATTTTCGTTTTTTACAGTTGCATAACCTGCTTTTTCAAGAGCCTCTGCCTGTCCTTTATAATCCTTACTGTCAAAAAGCCCATTTTCAGCATACCTAGAGTTCTCATATAAAAACTTTCCGTGATCTTTAATTGAAGCCTTATAACTATCATAAGCTCTAAAATTAGCAATGATTCTATCTTCATAATTTTCCATAGTTTCAAAAGCTACTACTTCTCCAGTATAACTTTCATCAGCCTTTATTCCAAATAAGTTATAGTATTCTCTAGCTAAAGTAGATTCTCCAAAATCCGATTCCACTATTGCTTGTGCAATTGTAATAGAAGGAAGTATTCCATATTTTTTATAATTAGCTAAGGCACCTTCTTTTAGCATTTCTATAAATTCTTCTTTTGAAACAATAGTTTCATTCTTCCTATTTTTTGAAAGTATGCTAAAAGTAAAAATAAAACTTAAAGTAAAAAATATAAATACTATTAATATTATTATTAATTTCCTTTTTGTATTCCTTCTATTACTAATAATTTTATAACTTTCTAAACCTTTATATGTTCCAATTTCCCTCATATTCCCCTCACACTCTATTTAAAATATAAGCTATAAATCCCAATAAAATTTATACATAAAAAATAAAAACTTATAACCTTTTATTACAATTAATATATAAAAGCAATTTATTAAATTACTCACTAATACTATAGTAGTATATTAATAATATATTAATAATATATTAATGAATATTTTTCTTTTTCTTAAAGTATATTTTTTATAATAATATAAAATAATAAATATTTTACTATTTTTTCATTAATTTTTCTTTAATAAATCAAAAATTATATTTAGGAGGTTCCAATATGCATTTCCATCTATATGATTTAATATTATTATTTTTCATATATTCATTTCTTGGTTGGTGTTTGGAAGTTTCTTATGCGGCTATTAAGACTGGTAAATTTGTTAATAGAGGATTTTTATATGGAACAGTTTGTCCAATATACGGATTAGGAGCTCTTATTGTAATAATTTCTTTAAACCCTATTAAGAACAATATATTATTATTATTTTTAGCTTCTATTCTGCTTACCAGCTTTCTAGAATTCCTTGCTGGTTTCCTATTAGAAAAAATTTTTCAAAATAAATGGTGGGACTATTCTGATCTTCCCTATAATTTAAAAGGATATATATGTCTTAAATTTTCTATTTATTGGGGAATTGCTTGTATATTTATTATAAAATTTATACAACCTTTTATTTATACATTAATTAATGCTATACCTATTATTCTTGGTAAAATTATAATTATGCTTCTGATATTATTTATTATTGTAGACATTATTGCTACAATAATAACAGTATTAAACCTCAATAAAAGATTAAAATTGATAAGTGAAATTTCAAAAAATATAAAGAGACTTTCAGATGAAGTCGGCCAAACAATTTCCGATACAAGCTTAAAGGTTTCAGAAAAAATTTCTCCTATTAAAGAAGATTTAAATATAGGCATATTGAAACTTGATGAACTGAGATCAAAATATAAGGAATTATTTGAAAAAAATATACGAAGTCATAATAGAATATTAAAAGCTTTTCCAAGCTTAAGATCAAAAAAATATAACTTAATCTTAGAAAAGCTGAAAAATTATCATATAAAAAAATAAATATTTGGTGCAGATGGCGGGACTTGAACCCGCACGAGGCTTCCCTCGTCACCCCCTCAAGATGATGCGTCTGCCATTCCGCCACATCTGCATATTTTGCATAATTTATTTTAAAATATTTTAATAAAACTTTCAAGAGAAATAATAAGTCAATTTATCTTTTTATAAATTTAAATAAGGAGATATAAAGCCATTGTATATCTCCTTATTTTTAACTTTTAAAATGCTAAAATAACTAATTTAAATCTATTAATTGTTAATTGATATAACAATTGATCCATATGGTCCTAAAAACGCCTTACTTCCTTCAATTTTATTTTCTTTAGAATTAGTTAAAAGAACTTCATCTATTTTACTCAATTCTTCACATTCTACAAAGGTACTTTCTTCATAAAAATTACATAAAACCATAATTTTTTTATCATCTTTTTCCCTTATATAAGCTAACACTTGTGAATGATCTTCTAATATAGGTATAAACTTTCCTTCTGAGATTACCTCATTTTCCTCTCTCAATTTAATTAGCTTCCTATAATAATTTAAAATTGAATTTTCATTTTCTTCTTCTGATTCAACATTTATTTCATTATAATTTTTAGCTGCATCTATCCAAGGAGTTCCTTTTGTGAAACCTCCATGCTTTTCCTTATTCCATTGCATAGGTGTTCTTGAAGTATCTCTTGATCTATTGTTTAAAATATTTAATACTTCTTTTTCTTCTATTCCCTTTTTTAATAATATATCATAAGCATTTAAAGATTCTACATCTCTAAATTTTTCTATACTTTCAAAGTTTGGATTTGTCATTCCTATTTCTTCACCTTGATATATATAAGGAGTTCCTCTCATTAACTGAATTGCTGTACCTAACATTTTAGCTGATTCTTCCCTATATACTGTGTCATTTCCAAACCTTGATACTATTCTTGGTTGATCATGATTGCACCAGAATAAGGCATTCCATCCATTTCCCTTTTCCATTTCAACTTGCCATGTAAATAGTAAGTTTTTAAGCTTTTTAAAATCAAAAGGCATTAATTCCCACTTTTTATCGTTTTTATAATCTACTTTTAAATGGTGGAAATTAAACACCATATCTAATTCTTGATTATCAGGATTGGTGTACTTAATACAATTTTCTATATTAGTTGATGACATTTCCCCTACAGTCATTATACTTTCATATTTTGAAAATACTTCCTTATTCATAAGATTTAAATATTCATGAATTCTAGGTCCATCTGTATAAAATCTTCTTCCATCCCTATTGGCATTTGTATAATCATCATCTAAAAATCTCTGATCCTTAGATAAGAGATTTACAACATCTAACCTAAAGCCATCAACTCCCATATCAAGCCAATATCTCATAATTTTAAAAATTTCTTCTCTAACCCTTGGATTTTCCCAATTTAAATCAGCTTGAGTAACATCAAATAAATGTAAATAATATTTATTTAAACTCTCAACATATTCCCAAGCCGATCCTCCAAATTTTGAACTCCAGTTGTTAGGCTTATCTCTCCAAATATAGAAATCATGATATGGATTATCTTCCCCTTTTAAAGCTTCCTTAAACCAATAATTTTCTGTTGATGTATGGTTAACAACCATATCCATTATTAGTTTCATACCTCTTTTATGAGTCTCGTCTAAAAGTCTCTTAAAATCTTCAATGGTCCCAAACATTTTATCAATGTTATAATAATCTGCTATGTCATATCCATTATCATTTTGAGGTGACACATAAATAGGTGTAAGCCATATAACCTTTACCCCTAAACTCTTTATATAATCCAATTCTTCTATTATTCCTGCTATATCTCCTATTCCATCTCCATTACTATCTTTAAAACTCTTTGGATAAATTTGATATACTACTGATGATTTCCACCAATTATTATTATTCATAACTTCACCTCTTGCAAATAATAGGTGGTTGCAGCGAAGCTACAACCACGTTAATTTAATTCATTGTTGCACTTTCTTTAGCTTCAACTAACTCATCAAAATCTTTTGAGTATTTTTTATCAAATACAAATGTTAAAGCTGCTGGAACGATTACTGCTACTATCATAGCGATTATAAATTGTACCCAATATTGAGGTTGTATTGCTAAGAAGCCTGGTAATCCTCCTATACCAATTGAGTTAGCTAAAACTCCAGTAAGTATTGATACTACTGCTGCTGATGCTGATCCAATTAATGCTGCATAGAATGGATATTTATATTTTAAGTTAACACCAAACATTGCTGGTTCAGTAACTCCAAGCCATGCTGAAATACCAGCTGATGCAGCTACAGATTTAAGTTTTGCATTCTTTTTATAAATAATTAACATTGCAACTGCTGCTGAACCTTGAGCTATATTACTTAAAGCTATTAGAGGCCATATCATTGTTCCTCCATTATTTGCGATAAGTTGTAAGTCTACAGCTATAAATGTATGATGTAATCCTGTAATAACTAATGGTGCATATAATAATCCAAAAATTATTGCTCCAAGTAATTTAATAGGTCCAGTTAATAAATAATTAAATACAAGTGCTATATTATCACCAAGTACTCTTGATACTGGTCCTATAACAATATAAGACAATAATAAAGTTACTAGCAATGCTACAAATGGTATAATAATCATTTTTAATACATCTGGTATATACTTACGTAAAGAAAGTTCTAATTTGCTTAGTAAAATACCTGATAACATAGCTGGAATTACTTGTGCTTGATAACCAACCTTATCAATTGTAAATAGTCCAAAATCCCAGAATGGAACTGTTCCTTCTTGTACAGCTGCTGCATAGCCGTAAGCATTTAAAAGTTGTGGTGATACTAAAGTAATACCTAAAACAATACCTAAAATTTCTGAACCACCAAACTTTTTAACTGTTGACCAAGTTATTGCAACAGGTAAGAAGTGGAATATCGCTTCTCCTAATATCCATAAGAAACTATGAATTTCTGCTAACACTGGATATAGATCTGTAAGAGCTTGAGTTCCATCTCCAAAGATCTTCATGTCACCTATAATATTTCTAAAACCTAATATTAAACCACCTGTTATAATTGCTGGTAAAATTGGAACGAATATTTCAGCTAGTCCACTTATTACTCTTTGTAAAAATGACATATTTTGTTGAGCAGCTTTTTTAGCTTCTTCTTTTGATACTCCTTTTACACCAGATACCTCTACAAATTCATCAAAAAATGCTTTAACTTGATTTCCAATGATAACTTGGAATTGTCCAGCATTTGTAAATGTACCTTTTACAGTTGGTAATTTTTCAATTTCTTTTACATTTGCTTTTCCTTCATCTTTTAATACAAACCTTAACCTTGTCACACAGTGACTAAGACTTGCAATATTTTCTTTTCCCCCAACAAGTTCTAATAGGTCTAAGGCTTCTTGTTTAAATTTACCCATTCTCCTCACCTCATATATAAAATTAATATTTTTGATTACGATTACATTATATCTTGTTTAAACATGCTTGTCAATAGTTGTTTAAACATGTTTTTAAGAATTTTTTAAAATTTATTCAATTTTTATTTTGCTTTATAGATGCTATAATATACATAGACTATTTATTAAAGGAGAACTGTTATTCTATGAAACAAGTTAAATACACAGAAATATATGACTACTTAAAGAATAAAATTATTTCAAATGAATATAAGGCTGGTGAAAAAATTCCTTCTGAAAATGAATTAACAGCATTATTTAACGTAAGCAGAAATACAGTAAGAAGGGCCATAGATAAGCTTTCCTTTGAAGGCTTTGTAACAAGTGTTCATGGAAAGGGAGTATTTGTTATAGAAAAACATCAACTTAAATTTCTAGTTGGTGGACTTCAAAGCTTTAAGGAAGCCTCTGAAACAAATGAAGTTTTATATTCTACCAATTTACATACTTTCGAAGAGATAATAATAGATGAAAAACTTTCAAAAATTACTGGTTTTCCTTTAGGATCTAAAGTTTTTCATATTATTAGATCAAGAAATATAGATGGTGAAGAAACAATTCTTGATATCAACTATTTCCTAAAGGATGTTGTAAATGGACTTTCAAAAGATATTGCTGTAAATTCTATTTATGACTATTTAGAAAATACTCTTTCCTTAAAAATTGCAGGCGCACAAAAAATTGTTTCTGTCGAACCAGCATCTAAATTAGATAAAAAATATCTAGAGCTAAAAAAATATAATTTAGTAGCAATTATTAAAAACTATGTAAATTTAGATGATGGAACATTATTTGAATATACAGAGTCTAGACATAGACCTGATAAATTTATTTTTTCTACATATGCCAAAAGATTATAACTTAAAAAGTGCACTGCGCTTTTTAATGTAGAATGTACATTGTACATTCTACATTAAAAAAAGACTGCCTAGACAGTCTATTTTTTATTATCTTTTAATCTTTTCAAAGTATAATAAATATCTTCTAAATCCTTATCACTTAAATCATCTATATTATCTAAATTATATTTTATAAAATCTATTGTATTTTCCCTAAATCCTCTCTTTTGATTTTTATAACCTTCTTTATTTATAATATATACAGCTATTGTACTTGTTGTAACACTTATAAAACCTACACCTAATATCATTAATAATATGGCTACAATTTTTCCTAAAGGACTTTCTATTAATACATCCCCATAGCCAACTGTAGTAAAGGTTACAAAAGTCCACCAAATAGCATCTATAAAAGACATTTCTTCTAAAAGCGAAATAACAACAGCTCCTAATACAATTATTATAATTGTTAAAATTAATAGATAATTAAATTTATTCTCTTTAACTAAATATTTTATATTATTCTTAAACTTTAGTATTAGTATAAATAAAATAAATAAATTAAATATCAAATTTATATTATAGCCCATAATAGTGAAATTAGATAATTTATCAATATATTTAATTGGAATTGATGAAATTAAATCAACCTTATTATTTAATATAAAATAAATTATATTTTTGCTTTTAAATATTCTAAAAAAATAATCAGTGAAGAAAACAATACATATTATAAAATTTATATATAATAAGGTCTCTTGCACAATATAAGGCATCTTATACATTAATTTTATAATAATTATTACTGAATTCATCAAAGATAATAAAGCAATAAAAGTTTTATGTAAATTAACTTTGCTCATAGTTATTCCCCTTTTAATTACTATTCTCTATATATTCTATAATTCTATTTTTAATAAAATGATATAATTATTGGGAAGTTAACTTACAAAATAAAAAGTGCAAATATAAGGACTAAATTATCTTTGTCAACTTATATTCGCACTTAAGCCTTTTATTATATTATTTTTCCTCTAATATAGAAAATTTATAAACAGTTTCTTTAAAATATTCTTCTCCTTTTCTTAATATAGAATATTTTGTGAATATATTATTTTCTCCAATAGGAGGGCTTTGAGTTTCAATTGCAATGGCATCTCTTTTGTTAGCTTTTCTTCCACAAGCCAATGTCTTATCATCTGGAAAATTTAATGTATATAAAACTACAGATTTTTGATTTGTATATACATCCATTACTCTACCAGATTCTTTATGAACCAATCTTAATTTTAAATTTCCTTCTGGATTTAATATCCAAGGATGATCATAACCTTGTCCAATTGCTAATTGTGGATCATCACTATTTATATCTCTTCCTATTTTCTTTGCAATATTAAAATCAAAAGGTGTATTTTCTACATATAATAATCTGCCAGTAGGAACTTGATTATTATTTAATTCAACTAAAAAATCGCTATTTACATATAGATAATGATTTAATATATCTCCTTTACAATTTCCACTTAAATTAAAATAAGAATGATTAGTTAAATTTACTAAAGTATCTTTATCACTTACCGCTTTATAAGTTATTTTAAACTCATTATTTTCATTTATAGTATATATTATATTAACTTTTAAATTTCCTGGATACCCCTCTTCTCCATCCTTACTATAATAAGATAATAAAGCACTAACTTCATTTTCATTCTCACGAACTTCTACATTAAATATTTTAAAAGTAAATCCATTTGGTCCCCCGTGCCCTTGATTAACTCCATAATTTTTATTAAAGGTTAAAACTTCATCATTTAACTTCGTAGTTCCATTTGCAATCCTGCCTGCAGTTCTGCCAACTATTGCTCCATAATAAGATGGATTAGTAACATAAGTCTCTAAATCCTCATATTTTAAAACTACATTTTCAATATTACCTTTCTTATCAGGTACTAGTATATCCGTAATTACTCCTCCCAAATTTAAAAAATCAATTCCAAATCCCTTAGAATTTCTTAAACTAAAACTAATTATTTCACTATTTTCTCTCATATTTATAAAAACCTTTTCAATACACATAGCACTCTACCTTTCATTAACATTTATAATTTAAATATAATCTTTTTTCCTATTTAAAGTCAATAAATAAATAAAAATAAAAGAGATTCCCTAACTTCCCTTAGGCAATCTCCTTAACTTATAAATATTATTAAATTATTTCATTTATATTCTAAGTCTTTTAATGAGGCTTTTTATATTTATAACTGATGCAACTGCCATGCATATTAAACAATCAATTAATATAAAGGAACCATTATATATAAAAGAATAAACTATCGGTGTCAAATTATAATCTGCAGCATAACTTCCCCAGAATATTACACCAGCAGTAAAGTTAAATACAAACATTCCAAAGAATCCTACTGCTATGGCAATAAATTTATTATTTTTAAAGAAACCAGATAAGCCCACTGCCATGAAAGGAAGAATATAATCAAATATTACCTGAATAGGATGTAAAATATATGCAGGCCCTATAATAAAATTTAGAATACCATACAAGAATCCTGTAAAAATTCCTATAATAGGACCATATATTAATGAAATTAATATTATTGGAAGCATTCCCGCGATTGATGCACTTCCTCCAAATGGCAATTGAAATACCTTAATCATCTCTAATACTACCGTCATAGCAAGAGTTATTGCAATATGAGCAATAAGCCTTGAAGTAAATTCAACTTTTTTCACTTTAATAAATACAAAAAAAATTATTAGCAAACCTATTATGCTTGCTATACTTGTCCAATTAGACATAATTTCTTTAATGTTTTCTAAAATTTTCATAAAAAATCCTCCTTCTCTTGTGCTAAGGAGTAAATATACCTTGATTGTTAATAGAAAAAGCCGTGTTCGCGGGAACACGGCAAAATAAGCAATATACACTTTAATTACTTATTTATGGCTTCCCTACGCTAGTATTATCTATATCAGGTATAAGGGTTAATGATTAAAAAATCATTTCTCAGCCGAAGCACCCCTAGCACATAATTTGATATGATATTATATTTTATTTTCACAAATATAATATCATATTTTTTTGTGTATTTCAAATATATATATTTTTTAAAAGCTTAAATTTAAAAATAACTCATAAACTTTTTATAGAGTCTATGAGTTATTAATTTATAAATATTTTAAAATGATTTTCCCGGAATAATAGCATCTATGATTCCAATAACCAATGCTGCTAATAATGCTCCTATCATTGTAACTCTCATATTAGGAACAATAAATTGTGCAACATATATAATTATTGCTGATATTACAAATCCTTTTAATCCTCTTCCAAATGGAGAAATCTCATCTCCCATCATTTTTTCTACCAAATAATCTAATACAGTAATTACAACTGCTGCAATTAAAAATGACCATAAACCATTTATACTAAATCCCGGAGTAAAAAAAGATGTAATTGCTAAAATTACCGCTACCATTAGAAGCCTTAATATCCATGACATTGCGCCACTTTCTACTTTATTATGTTCCATAAATATTCCTCCTATGTTTTTTTAACTTTAAGCTTTACTAAACAATTATAGTATCTGCATAATTTAAAAAAATATTTATGTTTAATTTTTCTTAACAATGTCATTAGTTACTTTTACTATTAAATCATGTATAAAATTTGAACCTCTACTGACCAATATTCCTGTTAAAATTATTCCAAGATAAGGAATCTTATTATTAATTTTTAATAGTTTGAAAATATCTAAACCCGTAGAAATTGTTATAAGTATAGAAATAACTAAAGCACCTATCTTATCTACACATAACTTTCCATCCTGCCAAACCATTTTTAATGTTTCCCATATACTTTCTGCAAGTATAGAAATTACTATAACAATAAATAAATTTTGCATTTAAACTCTCCTTTTATATTTAAAACTTATTAAAATTTATTCTAAAAAAAGTATTTAAATGCTATTTTTAATATTTAAAATTATTATTTATTTCTAAATTTATTTAAATCTAATTTCCATAAGATTCTTAAATATTAAAAAGAGGTTAACATTAAACATGCTAACCTCTTTGCTTATAATTTCTAAAATAAATAAGGACTTAAAAATAAGGTAAATTTACTTTCGCCTTATTTTAAGTCCTTATATTACTTTGTTGCAAGCAAGCCGTAAGCGGAGTTCTGTATTAAGCAATCATCTATCTAGGCTTATTGTTACCAATAAGCTCAAGCGGCACACCCGGAGACGGAGCGGGCCACCCCATAATGTCTCCCTATTCGGCCTTGCTCCAGGTGGGGTTTACATAGCCATCATGTCACCATGATGCTGGTGAGCTCTTACCTCACCTTTCCACCCTTACCTTAATATTAAATAAAATATTTAATATTAAGGCGGTATATCTCTGTTGCACTTTCCTTCAAGTCGCCTTGACTGGACGTTATCCAGCACCCTGCCCTATGGAGCTCCGACTTTCCTCTCCTAGATCAAGTCTAGCAGCGATTGCATGTCTTACTTGCAAAAAGTATCTTATCATAAATAATTTTATTTTGCAAATACAATTTTTAGTTTACAAAAATTGAAAAATAATAACTAACATAATTAAAATAACCCAGGAATAAAAACCTATTCCTGAAAATAGTAATGTTAATACTATAAGAACAATAACACATATTTTAGCTGCAGTATTTTCTGATTTTGGCGTGCATTTCCCTGCTATAATTCTTTTATTTATACCATGAACAAATTCCTTAAATGTATCTTGAAGAACTTTTGTCCAAGGACTTTTCTTCTTTCTGTAATAATATTTACTCACAATTCTCTCCATAACAAATACTACTCTTATTATTTATATTATAAATTTACAATAATTATGTGAGAATTATAAAAATATATATGGATCCTTAGATTTATTAGATATTAAAACTTCTACATCATTAAATTTTTCTTTTATTTCTTTCATAACTTCTTGAAATACTATCCATTCTGAAGCAAAATGACCTATATCAATAATTGAAATTCCCATTTCTTTATAATCTGATGCAAAATGATAAGTTGTATCCCCTGTAATAATACAATCTGCTCCTTTATTATAGGCTATATTAAAAAATGATGATCCACTGCCATTTATTATTGCAAGCTTTCTTATTTTTTCTTTTCCAATAACTGCTTTTACAGCTTCTATATTTAATTTTTCTTTAATAGAATTTATTAATTCTTCTATGCTTATATCTTCCTCAAGACTTACTAATCTTCCAAGCCCTTCTGATTTATTATCTCTTGAATTTTTATTTATTTCTAACAATTCCCCTTTTCCAAAGCCAAAAATTTTAACAATTGTTTCATTTAGTCCCTTTTCTGCTGAATCTAAGTTTGTATGACTTGAGTAAAGGCTTATATCATTTTTTATTAATTCAATTATTTTTTTACCTAATAAAGTATCAGTTGTTATAGAACTTGGTTTTTTAAAAATTAAGGGATGGTGTGTTATAATTAAGTCCACCTTTTTTTCTTTAGCTTCTTCTATAACTTCTAGAGTACAATCTAAAGCTAATAAAATCTTATTAACTTCTGCTTCTTTATCTCCAACCATTAATCCAACATTATCAAAATCTTCTTTTAAATTTACTGGAGCAAAGTCCTCCATTATATTTATTATATCTTTAACTTTTCTCATAAATCATCATCCTTATAAATAATTTATTATATTAGAAATCAAATCAATTTTATTTTTTATGACTTCTTTTCTTATATTAGCATTCTCTGTATCCTCATTTATATAACTTAAAATGCGTTTATAATTTTCTATTTTTAAATTTAAATAATCTTTTAATAGTGGATGTTTTTCCATTATTAATTTAGGACTTACTTCATAATATATAGGGTCTAATTTAGTATTTTCTCCATTTTTTCTTTTAACCTTGAAAAGTTCATAATAAATATTTTCATCTAAACAAAGATCTTCTTTTATTATTTCATAATTATTATTATATAAATATTCCCTTAAAACCTCTGGATTTTGAGCTGGTTGCAAAATAAGATAATCTAACTCATTAACTTTCTTAATACTATCTTCTAATATATTTACTATTAGGTTACCACCCATTCCAGCTATTATTACCCCATTAGCTTCATTATTGTTTAAAGGCTTAAGTCCATTTCCTAATCTAAATTCTAGTTTATCATCTACTCCCTCCAAAATTGCATTTAACTTTGCCTTATCTAAAGGAAGTTTATTTACATCTGTTGCAATTGCCTTTTTGCAAAGATTATTTTTTACAGCATAAATTGGTATATAACCATGATCTGTACCTATATCTGCCAAAACATCAATATTCTCCATATTATTAATAATAAATTTTAATCTTTTGCTTAGTTCCATTTTTCTACTCCTTGCTAAATAAAATTAGCACCCTTTGGTGCTAATCTAAATAATCCTTTAATTTTTTACTTCTTGAAGGATGTCTTAATTTTCTAAGAGCTTTTGCTTCAATTTGCCTTATTCTTTCTCTAGTTACATTAAACTCTTTTCCAACTTCTTCAAGAGTTCTTGCTCTACCATCATCTAAACCAAATCTTAGTCTTAATACCTTTTCTTCTCTAGGTGTTAATGTATCTAATACATTTATTAATTGTTCCTTAAGCATTGTAAAAGCGGCAGCTTCTGCAGGTGCTAAGGCATCATCATCTGGTATAAAATCTCCAAGATGTGAATCTTCTTCTTCACCAATTGGTGTTTCAAGAGATACTGGTTCTTGGGCTATTTTTTGAATTTCTCTTACCTTTTCAACTGGTAATTCCATAATCTCAGCAATTTCTTCTGGGTGTGGATCCCTTCCTAATTCCTGTAATAATTGTCGTTGAATTCTGATTAATTTATTTATTGTTTCAACCATATGAACTGGGATTCTAATGGTTCTTGCTTGGTCAGCAATAGCTCTAGTTATTGCTTGCCTTATCCACCATGTTGCATATGTAGAAAATTTAAAGCCTTTTCTATAATCAAATTTTTCTACTGCTTTTATTAGCCCTAAATTTCCTTCTTGAATTAAATCTAGGAATAACATTCCTCTTCCTACATATCTTTTTGCAATACTAACAACTAGTCTAAGGTTTGCTTCTGCTAATTTCTTTTTAGCCTTTTCATCTCCTTGTTCTATTCTTGTTGCTAGTTCTATTTCTTCTTCTGATGATAATAAAGGTACTTTTCCTATTTCTTTTAAATACATTCTTACAGGATCATCTATTGCTATACCTTCTGGAATAGTTAAGTCTAAATCTTCTTCCTCGATATTATCCTCGGAAATTTCATCACCAATTATTTCTATCCCCATTGATTCTAATACTTCATAAATTTTTTCTATTTGTTCAGGACTTAATTCTATATGATCAATTTCATCTATTAATTCCTTATATGTTATAGAACCTTTGCTCTTAGCTTTGTCTAGTAGATTTTTAACTACTGCCATTTTGCTGCTTTTGCTTTCACTATCTTTTTTAGCGTCCTTAGCTTTTGTTTTTCCATCTACCATTTTTTTACCTCCTTCCGCTTTTACCACTTAATTCACACCTTTCTTAAGTTGCTCGTTTATCTTATTAATTTCCATTGCTATTCTTATTGTCTCCTCTATTTTTCCTTGTTTTTCAAATATTCTTTGCTTACTTTTCAAGGTCTCTAAATCCTTATTTAATTTATAATTAATTATCTGCTTTATTAAATCTCTAATTAATTTTTTATTATTATTTCCTATTAGAATTTTTTCTTCCTTAATTTTGACTATTTCTTCTAAAATTTTTGCATCAGTAAATCGGGTTTCTAAATAACCTACTATATTATTTATTTTTCCCTTTTTTGCTTCTTTAATTATAGAAAATATCTCTATATGCTCCGGTACAATAAAGTCTTCAATTTTTATTAAATTTTCAATTTCTTCAAAGTATTCATCTTCTAGAGATAATTTTAATAAAGCTCTTTCTGCTTTTAAAAATGGTGGTTCTACATATAATTTTGTTCCATTTTCTTCCTTATTATTCATAAAATTATTTTTATTTATGTTTTTTGTCATTTCTTTTGTTAATAAATCAAATAATGTCTGTTCTCTTATTCCTGTTTTTTCTGATATATTTTTAATATATATATCTTTTTCTAAAGGATTTACATCAGCTAATATCTCAGTTACTTTCTTACCATACTTAACCAAGTCAGTATTATCGTCTAGATTTAAACCTTCTCCAGCTTTTCTAATTCGATAATCTATTAAATTTTCTGCATTTTTAACCAATTCTAAAAATGCCTCTTTTCCATTGTTTCTAACAAATTCATCCGGATCCTTTCCATTAGGTATATTTAACACCCTAACATCAAATCCTACCTCTCTTAGTATATTTAGCCCTCTTAAGGTTGCTGTCTGTCCCGCTACATCAGCATCGTAAGAAATAATAACTTTATCAGCATACCTTCTTAATAAGCGTGCTTGCTCGTGAGTTAAAGCTGTTCCTAAAGATGCAACAACATTTGTTATCCCCTGTTGATGCAATGATATTAAATCCATATAACCTTCTACAATAATAAAATATCTTTCATTCATTTTGCCTTTTAAAGCAAAATTTAATCCATAAAGATTAGTTCCCTTTTGGAATACTAATGTTTCTGGAGAATTTAGATACTTTGGCTTAGAATCGTCTAATACCCTTCCCCCAAATCCAATAACCCTGCCTCTATAATCAAAAACGGGAAATATTACTCTATTCCTAAATCTATCATACTTCTTTCCTGTTTTTACTGAAGCAGAAACTAAACCAGCTTCGTATAATAAATCTTCTTTAAAGCCAAGTTTTTTAAGATGAAGAAGTAGACTGTCCCAGCTATCTTTAGCAAATCCTAAACCAAATTTTTTTATAGTTTCTTCTTTTATTCCTCTTTTTAAAAAATAGTTTTTTGCTATTGTTGAATTTTTTAAATTTGAATAAAAGAATCTTGCTGCTTCTACGTTGACCTTGTAAAGTAGATTTCTTTTTTTAGCCTTAGGATCTTCATTTTTTCTATCAGTATCAATTTGAATATTGGCTCTATCAGCTAAATACTTTACTGCGTCAACATAGGGCAAATTTCTATTCTTCATAATAAATGTTATTACATTCCCTGCTTCTCCACAGCCAAAGCATTTATATATCTGCCTTTCTGGTGATACTGAAAATGAAGGTGTCTTCTCATTATGAAAAGGACATAATCCCAAAAAATTTCGGCCAGATCTTTTTAATTTGACAGTTTCTGATATTACATCAACTATATCATTATATTCTTTGACCTTTTCTAGAATCTCTTCAGAAATCTGCAAGGAGATTCACCTCCTTACTGTAATTTTCGTCAACTTTTATTATTTTCGACATTTTTTATAGAATTCCTTCTGAAATTTTAAAATTTTTTTCTATATATTCAATCTTCTTTATTATTATTCTTTATCAATTTCAAAATTCCTCTTATTTTTTTATTTTATTTAATATATAACTAATTTCGGCACAAAAATCCAATTAAAGGTATTCAAGCAATAATCATCACTCATTCCAGCAATATAATCTGCTACAGCTCTTTTTATTCCTTCTTCTTCTGCAATTTTTCTATATATTCCCTTCAGCTCATTTTCATGACTACAATAATATTCAAGCAGATTTTCTAAAATAAATTGAGCCTTATTTCTCTCCACCCTTAAAATATCCCCTAAGTAAATATTTTTAAACATAAATTTCCTTAGTTCAATCATAGCTTCAAAAACTTCATTACTAAACTTTATATCAATACAATTATTCTCAATAGATTTTATTGAATTATGAATAATATCATTTACTAAAGTATCTATTCTTTCTGAATTGCTTTTTCCTAAAACTTTAATAATTTCTTTTGGTATATCATCTTCACTTAATAAACCTACTCTAATAGAATCATCTATATCATGATTTAAATAAGCTATTTTATCACTTATTTTAACTACTTTTCCTTCTAAAGTTCTAGGATTATTTTCTCCCTTTAAATTAAGACCACTGTGATTTAATATACCATCTATTACTTCTTCTGTTAGATTTAATCCTTCACCATTTCTTTCTAATTTTTCTACTACCCTAACACTTTGCTCACTATGTCTAAATCCTCCCTCTAAAAAGTTATTTAAGACTTCTTCCCCACTATGAGCAAAGGCTACATGCCCTAAATCATGTCCCAAAGCTATAGCTTCAATAAGGACCTCGTTTAATCCTATTCCAACTCCTATAGTTCTTGCAATTTGTGATACTTCCAATGTATGAGTTAATCTTGTTCTATAATGATCTCCAAAGGCTTTAATATATACTTGGGTCTTGTGTTTTAATCTTCTAAAAGCTTTACTATGTATAATTCTATCTCTATCTACCATATAACAGGTTCTGACTTTATCTTCTTCTTCAAATTTTTTTCTACCTTTACTTGCGCTGCTAAAGGCAGCCTCTTTTATTAATGTCAACCTTTCAAATCCTTCTATTTTATTCCTTAGGTTCATATATCTCACCTCTATATTACTTATTCTATATTTTTCTCTATTTTCCTTTAATTAAACATATTTTTAAAATATATATTATTAATAGTATATTTTCCTTTTTATGATAATATCTTAATAATGAAGAATTTTTTAGGAGAGTATTATGAAGAATATATCTACTGAATCAAAAAATGGTTTACTTCCTTTAGATGAAATAAAAGAGAATATATTAACAGAATATAATCTAGTAAATGCTTCCTTAACAAAAATTAAATTCAAGGATACGGATAAGCAAAGAGCCGTATATAGAGTTGACTTTAACGAAAAGTCTTACTGTTTAAAAAAAGTCTATTATGATGAAGAGAATCTTTTATATGTATATTCAGCTTTAGAATGGTGCTATAGAAACGGTATAAATGTTCCTAAACTTCTAGCAACAACAGATGGTAATCGGTATGTAAAATATAAGGATATGCTTTTTATATTAACACCTTGGCTTGATGGAATTAAATGTGATTTTGACAACTTAAACCATATGTTAATTTCTTCTAAAACCTTGGGTAAACTACATAGAATATCACAAAACTTTTATCCTATTGAAGGAAGTTATGAAAGAGAAGCTTTCGAGGATCTTTCTATGAATCTTTCCAAACATTTTAATCAATTATTAAATAGTATAGAAAAAGCTAATTTTTATAAGGATAGATTTTCAAAGTTATTTCTTTATAATATAGATGAAAATCTTGAATTAGCTAAAATCTCTTTAGAAATTGCTTCTTCAATTAATTCTTCAAAGCTTTCCAAATCTTTATGCCATGGTGATTTTGTTAATAAAAACATATTAATTTCTGATGATGGAATATCACTTATTGATTTTGATAAATGTAGATTTGATTATTGCACAAAAGATCTTTCATATTTTTTAAGAAGATTGCTTAAGAGGGAAACTACTAACTGGCAGATAAATCTCACTTTAGATATTTTGAATAGTTACATGGAAGAAAACAGCTTAACTGAAGATGACTTAAAATATATTACTGCCTATATTGCTTTTCCACAAAAATTTTGGAAATTATCAAGAGATTATTATAGGAATATAAAAAAATGTAACAGAAATGCTTTTATTCTTCTACTTGAAAAGTCTATAAAAAGATCAGAAAATCAATTAGATTTCATTTATGAATTTATTAAATCTATTAATAAATTCTACAATGTAAGAATATAATCTAAAACAGTACTTATAAATTCAAAAAAAGATGTTACAACAAATTGTAACATCTTTTTTTGTTATTTTTATTTTCTTGGATTTTTAACTTGCGCTTGAGCAGCAGCTAGTCTTGCAATTGGAACTCTAAATGGTGAACATGATACATAATCAAGTCCTATATTATGGAAGAATTCTACTGAAGAAGGATCTCCACCATGTTCTCCACAAACTCCTAATTTAAGATCAGATCTTGTTGCTCTACCTTTTTCTACTGCTATCTTAACTAATTGTCCAACACCTGTTTGGTCAACCTTAGCAAATGGATCTTGTTCATAAATATTCTTATCATAGTAATGCTTTAAGAATTTACCTGCATCATCTCTTGAGAAACCAAAAGTCATTTGAGTTAAATCATTTGTTCCAAATGAGAAGAATTCAGCTTCTTTAGCAATTTCATCTGCAGTTAATGCAGCTCTAGGAATTTCTATCATAGTACCTACATGATAATCTAATTCAACACCTTTTTCTTCCATTACCTTCTTAGCAGTTTCTACCACTACATCTTTAACATATTTTAATTCCTTAACTTCTCCAACTAATGGAATCATTATTTCAGGAACTATATTATATCCTTTATTCTTTTTAACTTCTATTGCAGCTTCAATTACAGCTCTAGTTTGCATTTCTGCAATCTCTGGATAAGATACTGCAAGTCTACAGCCTCTATGACCCATCATTGGGTTAAATTCATGAAGATTTGATATTGTTGTTTTTAATTCCTCAAAAGTTATACCTAACTCTTCTGCTAATTCACGAATTTCCTCATCTGTATGAGGTAAGAATTCATGTAGAGGTGGATCTAAGAATCTTATAGTAGCAGGTCTTTCTTCTAATGCTTCATAAATTCCAATAAAGTCTTCTCTTTGCATTGGAAGAAGTTTTTCTAATGCTTTTCTTCTATCTTCCTCACTCTTAGCTACTATCATTTCTCTTACTGCCATAATTCTGTCTTCTGCAAAGAACATATGCTCAGTTCTACAAAGACCTATACCTTCTGCTCCAAATTCTACAGCTTGCTTTGTATCTCTTGGAGTATCTGCATTAGTTCTAACCTTTAACTTTCTAATTTCATCTGCCCATCCCATAAATTTAGCAAAATGGCCTGATATTTCTGGAGCTACTGTTGCTATCTTTTCTCCATAAACATTTCCTGTTGATCCATCTATTGAAATGTAATCATCAGCAGTGTAAACTTTTCCACCTACTTCTAGAGTTTTAGCTTCTTCATTAATTACTAAGTCTCCACATCCAGCTACACAGCAAGTTCCCATACCTCTAGCAACAACGGCAGCGTGAGAAGTCATACCCCCTCTTACTGTTAGAATACCTTCAGCAGCAATCATACCTTCAATATCTTCTGGTGATGTTTCAAGTCTTACTAAAACAACCTTTTCACCATTATCTTTTCTTTGCTTAGCTTCTTCAGCTGTAAAGGCAATTTTCCCATAAGCTGCTCCTGGAGAAGCTGGTAAGCCTTTTGCTATTGGAGTTGCTTTCTTTAACTCTTCAGCCTTAAAAGTTGGGTGTAATAATGAATCTAATTGATTTGGTTCTACCTTTAATATTGCTTCTTCCTTAGTTAACATTCCTTCTTCAACTAAGTCAACAGCAATCTTTAAAGCAGCTTGTGCTGTTCTCTTACCATTTCTTGTTTGTAGGAAGTATAATTTTCCTTCTTCAATGGTTATTTCCATGTCTTGCATATCTTTATAATGTTGTTCTAACTTATGAACTATTTCAGTAAATTGCTTATAAATTTCAGGATTTTGTTCCTCTAATTTTGCAATTGGAAGTGGTGTTCTAATACCTGCAACAACATCTTCCCCTTGTGCATTCATTAGATATTCACCATATATCTTATTTTCTCCAGTTGCAGGGTTTCTTGAGAATACAACTCCTGTTCCTGAAGTTTCTCCCTTATTACCAAATACCATTTCTTGAACGTTTACAGCAGTACCCCATTCTCCTGGTATATCATTTAATCTTCTATATACTATTGCTCTTGGATTATTCCAAGATCTAAATACTGCAGTTACTGCTTCAATCAATTGATGTTTTGGATCTTGTGGGAAATCTTCTCCACGTTCCTTCTTATATATTTCTTTAAATCTAACAGTTACTTCTTTTAAATCATCTGCTGTTAAATCAGAATCTAATTTTACTCCTCTGTTTTCTTTTACTTCATCTAATACATTTTCAAACAACCTTTTTTCAATGCCCATAACTACATCAGAAAACATTTGTATAAATCTTCTATAAGAATCATAAGCAAATCTTGGATTATTTGTTAATTTAGCCATAGCTTCTACAGCTTCATCATTTAATCCTAGATTTAATACTGTATCCATCATTCCAGGCATTGAAACCCTAGCTCCAGATCTAACTGAAACTAAAAGAGGATTTGTTAAACTTCCAAATTCTTTACCTGTTATTTTTTCTAGTTCTGAAATTTTTTCATAAATTTCTTCAATGATTTCTTCTGCTATTACTTGACCATCCTCGTAATATTTGTTGCAAGCCTCAGTTGTTACTGTAAAGCCTTGCGGTACTGGGATTCCTAGCGAAATCATTTCTGCTAAATTTGCCCCTTTACCTCCTAGAAGATTCCTCATTGAGGCATTTCCTTCACTAAAAAGGTAAACATACTTCTTTTTCTTCATCTCAATACTCCTCCGTTTAATCAAATTGATATATAGAAACAATACTACTTTGTATTGTAGCTACCCCATTAATAAAACTAAAAACAAAAAATTATTGTTCTTCTCCTAACTTTACAAAAAGCTTTGTTATGTTAGTTTTTGAAACCTTACCAATTACCCTATATTGATTTTTTCCATCATTTTCATTCTCTATTTTTTCAACTATTGGAATACTATCAATTTCATGTTCTATTATTTTTTTTGCTAAATCATAGGCTTTATCTTCTGCAAATCCACAAATAATATTTGGCATTCTTGTCATAATTACTCCTACAGGAACCTTATGTATATCGGTCCCCCCTATAGCTATTTTCAAAAAATCCTTTCTTGAAATAGCTCCTACTAATACCCCATTACTTTCTACAAAAAGCGTTCCTACATCATTTAGAAATAGGAAAACAATTGCATCATATACCATTGTTTCTTCACTAACAGTTATCGGTTTTGACATTATATCTTTTGCGAGAACTTTTGAAACTTTGTCTATAATTTCAAGATTTTTTTGTTCACCTAAATATACATAACCAACCTTAGGTTTAGCATCTAAAATTCCTAACATAGTCAAAATCGCTAAATCAGCTCTTAAGGCAGCCCTTGTTACCCCAAGCTTTTCGGCTAATTCTTCACTTGTAACTGGCTGTCCAATTTTTACTATATTAACGATTTCTTCTTGTCTATGTGATAATTTCAAACTTATCCCTCTTTCTTAAACGCAAAGAGAATATTCAGATAATTTTGATTAATCTGATATTACTATTATAGCATTTTATTACAACTTTACTATATTTATTTTTATATTTTTTTCTTTAAATTACCTGAATATTCTCTATTACATTAACTTTTTTTGAATTTACTCTGTTTATCTTATTTTTTCTTTTTATTATTCTTCCTTTTTGTCTTCGTTTTCCTCTTCATCAAATTTTACACTATAACTAAATATATTATCATCTAAAGTTTCTTCATCTTTTTTTATGTCTTTCTTTACATTTGTCATAACATCATCTTTTAGATCCACAACCTTATCCTTAACTTTTGATGCTACACTAGTTGCAGTTTCCTTTATGTCTTCCATAGTTTTTGTTATATACTTATTAACTACTTCAACACTTCCATCTTCCTTGGTAATTTCTATAGTTATTTTTGTAACTACAGCTGCAATAACAACAAAAGCTAAAATTGGTGGAATTAATATTCCTATTACTCCTGCAGCTATGCCTGCATTTACAGGAACATCAACAATTTCCTTACCATCTTTAGTTACTCTAATTCTTGTCACATTTCCTTTATTAATTAATTCCTTAAACCAATTTTTTAAATCTTCAATAGTTTCGTATTTTTCTTCCTTACTCTTAAGCTTAGCAGCCTTTTTTTGATTTTCTATATAGATTATCGCATCTACTACATCTTCATTGCTTAGTTCTAAAGCTTCCTTTGCTTCAGCATAAGTTACCCCTGTTCTTTCTATAACTTGGTCCACTTGTTCTAATGTTATTGACATAATATCACTCCTTTATATAATTTAACATTTCTAAACTTTTTGGTTTTCTTGTGTAGTTTGATGATATTATATAATTAGTAATTTTATAAATATCCTTTTTTATATCTTCATTAATATTAAGCCTATATAACTTATCCATTGAGGTTTTTAAAAGAAATTTTATAGAATTATATGCTGGTTTAGATATATAAATTCCCCCATATTTCTCACATTCTTCGCAAACTCCACCATAATTTATTAATGATATATAATTTGATACAGAAATTTTTTTATTGCAAATACCACAATTATCTAACTTTAATCCATAACCTGTTGCTTTTAATAGTCTTAATTCGAAGGATCTTATTAATATTTCGTAATCCAATGCATCAGTATTTAATAAGTACATACAAGTTATAAAATCCTTAAACAAAGCATAGTTTATTTCTCCTTCTTCTAGGCAAATATCTATCAATTCGCAAAGATATGAGGAATATGTAAGCTTATCTAAATTTTCTAGCAAGCCTTGAAAGGAATTAATAATTTTTCCTTCCTGAAGGTTAAATAAATTCTTCCCCTTGAATAAAACAAATTCTCCATAACAAAAGGGCAAAGTAACAGGAAAAAGCCTGCTTTTATTTTTCTTGGCACCCTTTGCTATCGTTGTTATTTTGCCCAATTTATCTGTATATAACCATACTAATTTATCATTTTCTTTAAATTCTTTTGTTTTAATAATAACTCCCTTTATCTTATGCAGCGACAGAAGTAACATCCCCTATCTATTTAAGTTTTTATAGCCTAGTTCTTTTAAAAGAATCTGATTATCACGCCATTCTTTTCTTACCTTAACCCAAATTTTTAAATTTACTTTAGCTCTTAAAAACCTTTCAATTTCATATCTAGCAGTTTCTCCAATCTTTTTTAATGATTGACCATTCTTTCCAATTATTATTCCCTTATGAGATTCTTTTTCACAAATCATATCCACTTCAATATGATATGTTCCATTTTCTTTTTCTTTCATTTGAATTATATCTACCGCAATTCCATGAGGTACTTCATCTCTTAAATTTCTTAACGCCTTTTCTCTTATAATTTCTGAAACAACAAATCTTTCTTGAACATCTGTTATCATATCATCAGGGTAATACTTTGGGCCTTCTGGCATATATTCAATCATAAGCTTGACTAATTTATCTACATTTTTATTTTTAAGAGCTGATATTGGGATAATTTCTTTAAAATCCATTTCTTCTGAATACATTTGTAAAGTTTTTGCAACTCTATCTTGAGTAAATTCATCTATTTTATTTACAACTAAAAATACAGGAGCTTTAGAATTTTTTAGAACTTCTAAAATAAATTGATCTCCTTTTCCTATTTTTTCATCTGGATTAATTAAAAATAAGATTAAATCCACATCTTTAATTGAATCCTTAGCGGAGCTAACCATATACTCTCCTAATTTATGTTTTGGCTTATGTATTCCTGGTGTATCAACAAAAACCAATTGATAATCTTCTCCTGTTAATATTGTTTGAATATTATTTCTTGTAGTTTGTGGCTTGTTTGAAACTATTGATAACTTTTCTCCCATTATTTGATTTAATAATGTTGATTTACCTACATTAGGTCTTCCTACTATCGTTACAAATCCTGATTTAAACATTTATCCTCCTTAGTTTTCTAAATCTTTTTATTCTCCTGGCTTAATTTCACCAAAAGTTTTTATTATATAATACTCTTATTTTTATTAAACTTATTAAAATATTTCCCTCTTTAACAAATAACTCTAATTACTTACCTACATATTCCATAAGTAATTGTACCATTTATTATATCATTTCTTATATAAAATTAAATAGTTGATAATAAATAAATTCCCTTTCTCAAATTTTAAATATAATAAAAATCAATAATGTTAATAGAGTTCCAAAAATCGCTCCAATAATTACTTCAAAAATAGAATGTATATTTGAATCCACCCTGCTTTGAGCTGTAATAAGTGCCATTAAGTAACTTAAAACTATACATATAGCTTCTTCCGTTATTAAGGATACTGCTGTAGCTAATGAAAAAGCTAAAGCACTATGCCCACTAGGCATTCCACCTCTCAAGGGAGTTCCTTCCCCAAATATTGCCTTTATTATAAGAGTTACTATAGTTACAATTGCTAAGGCTATAAATATAGTATATGGCTCTGAATGCTTAATTTTAAAAATAACACTATAGGATATTTTAGTTATTTTATCCCAAAACATTATATATCCTACTATTACAGCATTAATAGCAGTAATTAAAACCGCTCCCGCCGCTGCATTTTTTGCAATTTTAGCTAAAGGATGATAATGATTCATAGTCATATCAATAGTTGCTTCTATAGCAGTATTAATGATTTCTGCTGCTAAAACTAAAGTAATAGTAATCAATAAAATAAGAAATTCCACCTTTGATAGATCTACAAAAAAACATATAGTTAATACTATTAATGCGGCTAATAAATGAAACCTCATATTTCTTTGGGTTCTTACCGTTTCAATAATTCCCTCAATAGCACAATTAAAGCTTTCAATTATTTTTCTTATTTTCATATATTCCTCTCATATTTTTATCTTCTTATTTCTAATTTATTCAATATTTCCTCTTCTCTTTGTCTCATCTTAATCTTATCTTCCTCTATCATATGGTCATAACCTAACAAATGTAATATAGAATGTACAACTAAATAACTTACTTCTCTTTCATAAGAATGTCCATATTCCTTGCTTTGTTCTAAAGCTTTCTCTAAAGATAAAACCATATCCCCAAGTACTAATTCATCTCCATCTTTATATATTTCATCAAAATCATAATCTAAATAAATATCTTTAAATACCTTTCCTTCTTTATATTCTAGCATGGGAAAAGAAAGAACATCTGTAGCCTTATCTATTCTTCTTGTTTCATTATTAATCCTTCTAATTTCTTCATTATCAACAAAAAGAAGAGAAATTTGATATTCTCCTTTTACACCTTCTTCTCTTAAAGCAAAATCACATACCCTTTCTATCTTATCTATAAATTCTTTTGTTACTTCTAATTTTCTTTGTTTATTTTCTGTATATAACATACAAGCCTCCTAATACTCTTTTTAACTTATATCAAAGTTTTCTACATTAAAACTATAATAATATAAATTAAGAATTAAAATTAGATTTTAATTCTTAATTTATAATTTTTATTTCTTTTTCTCTGTTGGATATTCTATTCTTTGATGATACATACCATCAAAAGATTTTAAAAAACTCTTTTTTATAATTTCTATATCTTTTAAGGTCAAATCACAGTTTATCAATTGATTAGATTTTATTTTATCATTAATAATATTATTTACCATTTCCTCAATTTTAGCTTTAGTTGGTTCACTAATTGATCTAACAGCAGCTTCTGCACTATCTGCTAGCATTAATATTCCAGCCTCTTTTGTATGAGGTATAGGACCAGAATATCTAAAATCTTCTTCTTTAATGTCATCAGGATTATCTGCACCTTCCTTGGCCTTATAATAAAAATACTTAACTAAAGTTGTTCCATGATGCTCTAAAATCATATCCTGAATAACCTTTGGAATTTTATATTCCTTTGCTAACTCTATACCATCCTTTGGATGAGATAAAATTATTAAAGCACTTAAATTTGGTGTAATTTTATCATGAGGATTATCTCTTCCAATTTGATTTTCTCCAAAAAAGTAAGGCCTCTTTGTCTTTCCAATATCATGATAGTAAGCTCCAACCCTTGCAATTACAGGATTTCCTCCTACAGCTTCTGTGGCAGATTCTGCTATATTAGCAACCATCATACTATGATGGTAAGTACCAGGAGCTTCCATTAATAATTTCTTCATTAATGGTTGATTAGGATTTGATAACTCTAATAATTTTATATTTGTTACAACATCAAATATTGATTCATAAAAAGGAAGTAAACCCAAGGCAAGTATCCCCGAAACAAAACATCCTATCGAAGTATACATTGTTTTTATTAATATTTCTCTTAAGTTATTTGAATATAACATACTGGAAGCCATAATAATCAAAGTAGATATTACAGTTATATATATTGTTGAATATATAATATCATTTCTTTGCTGAACTTTATTTAATGCTATTGTAGATATAACAACATTTACTATTGATATTAATATAACTCCAACATCAAAACCGACAACTATAGAAACTAAAAGAATATTTAATAAATTGATAACCAAGGAGGTTTTACTATTTATTAAAATTGACATTAGCATACTACTACAAACAATAGGTATCAAATATGGAGATATATCTTTAATTATTATAGAAAGAATGATAAGAATAATATTAATGGAGCTAATTAAGATCAGCATCTTTTTATCTTTTAATATTTCCCTATCTTCCTTTAACAAATATCTATATTGCAAAAATAAAACAAGGATAACTGCCACGGCTAAAGAAATAAATATCTTAATTGAACTTCTATTTATTCCATCATTAAGCATTCCTAACTGCTCTAGAAGATTTATTTGCTCTTGAGTAACAGGTTCTCCTTCTTTTACAATAGTTTGATTTTTCTTTATTATTTCCGGCTCAACGTTCTTTTTTGCTTCCTCTATCTTTTCTTCTGTCTTCTCTTTATCATAGAACATATTGGCTTTTATTTGACTATAACAAATTTCCTTTATTATCTCCTCTAAATTTCTATCATAATTTTTTTCTGACAATAAATTATCTATAATGTTTCTTGCCCTTTGTATATTCTCATAATTATTTTCTTCAATATTATTTTTATATACTTCTTCTAAAGAACTAATAATAAACCCATTTATTTCCGTAAGCTTCTCTTTACCTAAAGATAATAATATATTGTAATCTTCATCACGTAATGTTATACCATTAACTTTTTCTATATTTTTTATTTTCTCTTCATTTTCTCCACTTTTGTTTGAAGAAATACTTTTATTTATATTTTCAAAAAGTCTATTAACTTTAGATAATGCTTCCAGCCTGACTTCACTTTTTATAGTATATTGTTTATCTACTTTTGAAGCTGCTTCTTGCTGTTTTTCTAGAGTAGCAGCTTCATCAATAACATCTACTGGTGCCTTAATATTTACATCAGCAATATCACCAACTGATAGATTATGCTTTTTTGGTGCTACAACTACAAGCAAAAGCAGATATATTATAATAAAAACAACAGAATAAATTATTGGTATTTTATATTTTTCTTGAATATAATTTTTGTTACTCTTTATTTTCATCCATTTTACTTTGTTTTCAGACATGTCTATCACCTTCTAATCTCAATAGTTTTTAATAATCGACAGGATTATTATCTACTATATTTTGTTCAACTACAAAAACAACATTAACAATAATATTTCCATCTTCCCCATCTTTAGTCGTTACTATTTTATCTATTATTTTTGCTTCTCGAGTTAAATTATTATACAAAGATTCCTGTAACTGCTCTACTGCATTATCCACAGCTTCTTCCTTACTTAGTTTTACTGGAACTTCTTCTTTTTCATAATAATTAACTTTTTTAAGTATTTTTCCACTTTCCTCTATTTTATCATACTCTTTAAAACCTTTTATAGCTTTTTTAAGATAAATTTTCTTTCCGAAGATTTCTAAATAAATATCATTATCTTTATTTCCATTTCTCTTTAACTCAGTCCCATCGACTTTTACAAGCATTGATTTTTCATAAAAAGTATTTGCCATTACAACTCCATCAGGAACAACTTCATAAGGATTTTCTTCTTTACCATTTATTCCTTCAATTAATATATCCCCAGGTTTTACTAGATCACCAATATGGACAGCAGACCTTCCAGAAAATACATACACCCTGCTTATTTCTCCCTCCATTTTAGATACTAAATTTCCCTTTTTTTCTTCTACAATCTCTGGCGGATTAACTTTTTCTTCTATATTTATCTTTAATGTAGAACCTTCAATCCTGACTCTTATCCAAAGTATTCCTGAATTAATATCTTCTATCTTTCTCTCTAATTCTTTAACATCTATTTTTTTCTTCTTTATTCCAGGTTCAATACCTAAATCATACAAATTTTGTCTTACCTCATAAGGTGATAAGTTTTTTCTTGTGTTAATTTCTATACTCCAAATATAGGTCGAAAGGTGCAATAGAATTACCAAAAATATTCCTGCACCTATACATAAAAACATTTTATTTTTTAGTCTAAACAATAAAAATAATATTCCCCGTTCACCAACCACTTTAACTTTTCCATTGAGTCTTTTTACAATTTTCTTTAAATTATCGTAATCCTTATATTCTATAGTAACCCTAAGAGTTACTACATCTACTTTTTTAACATTTAATATGTTTATATTTTCATTCCATAATATGTTTAAAACTCTTTCGGGATTTAGTACTTTTATTTCAACTATTAACTTTCCAGTTTCAAATATTCCTCCTGCCATTTTACACCTCAAATGATATAGATATAAATTTTCCACTAATGGTTATTGTAGATTCACCTATATACAATATTTCAAAATTATCTCCTTCAATGCAAATCGGCTTTAATTTTGTATTCACTTTTATAATATTTCTTTCAAAAAGTACTATCCCCTTGTGATTCTCTATTGTAATTTCTTCTTCCCCTATTATAGTTATTTTAGGCAAATTTAAAGCTATGTCTTTTGATATATTCAATTTATCAGATATAATTTCTCTACTCTTATCAATTTTATTATACATAATTTAACTCCTCTTATATTTTTACTCATAGTAATTTATGATAAAAATATAAAGAAAATTACACCAATAAATTTAATTAATAAAAAAGCAAAGAGGGTTAATCTAACTCTCTTTGCTTTTATTTATTTACATATTAGATTCTAAAATATCAAGTTTTACTCAGATATATAATGTTATTCAACCTTTTATGTAGCTGATTAAATAATTATAGTTTTTATAATAAAACTGCTGAGGAAGGTAATTTAGACAAATTTAATATTAAATTTTATCTATTTTCCCTTATAAAATCAAGTACCTTCACATACTTATTTTAGGCTATTAACCAAAATTCCTCAGCTCTGGTGTATCAAAAATAATACAACAAAGCTTATTGAATAAATAAGCCTTCAATAACAGCTATAAAATCAAATTGCTTTGATTTTTAAAACGACTTTACTATTTAAATTTTCTCTTTCTAGCAGCTTCTGACTTTTTCTTTCTTCTTACGCTTGGTTTTTCATAGTGTTCTCTTTTTCTAACTTCTGAAAGAACTCCAGCTCTTGCGCATTTTCTCTTAAATCTTCTTAATGCACTTTCAAGTGTTTCGTTTTCTCCAACTTTTATTTCTGACATCTATTATCCCTCCCTCCGCTAGCTCAAATTAATCAATTTAACTCAGCTACGGGCTTAATAACACACGCTATATTATACAATAGGTAACTTCTAAAGTCAACTATTAGAATAAAAATCCATTAACCTGGTGGCCACTTTAACTCTCTTTGACCTAAAACATGAAAATGAAGATGATTTACAGTTTGACCACCGTCTTTTCCGCAGTTATTAACTATTCTATAACCACTTTCACTTATACCTAAATCTTTGGTTATTTTGCTAATAACTTCAAATATATGTGCAATAATTTTAGAATTTTCACTATTAATTTCATTTGCATTTTGAATATGTTTTTTAGGTATCACTAAAAAATGAGTTGGAGCAGCTTTATTTATATCATGAAAAGCTAAAACATCTTCATCTTCATAAATTTTACTGCTAGGTATTTCTCCCTTAATTATTTTACAAAAAATACAATCCATAATCTTCCTCCTTTCTTACAAGATTTAAAACACTTTAATAATTATTAATCGTTAATAACCAAATGTCCTACTGCTGCTTCACCAAGAGATTCTTTTATTTCTACATCTACAATTTTACCAATAATTTCTTCAAGTTGGCAAGGTACATGTACCTTTATGTAATTTCTTGTATATCCTTCATAATAGCCTTCTTTTCCTTTAACAGGCCCTTCTATAAGAACATCCATTTTTTGTCCTATAAAACTTTTTATAAATTCATCTTCATTTTTATTACTTAATTCTATAAGTATTTTGCTTCGTTTATCTTTAGTTATTCCATCAATTTGATTTTCCATCTTTTCAGCTCTTGTACCTTTTCTCGGACTGTATTTAAATACATGAGTTTTTGTAAGTTTAATCTTCTTTAAAAACTCATATGTTTCTTTAAATTCTTCCTCTGTTTCTCCTGGGAAACCTACAATAACATCAGTAGTTATTGATACTCCAGGTAGTGTTTTTCTAAGCATTTCAACAGATGCCTTATACTCTTCAGCAGTATATCTTCTATTCATTCTCTTTAAAGTACTATTACATCCGCTTTGAAGAGATAGATGAAAATGAGGACATAACTTTTTAAATTTCTTAATCTTATCTATTACTTCTTCTGTAAAGAAAGCTGGTTCTATTGAACCTATTCTAATTCTTTCTATTCCTTCTACTTTTTCTACTTCTTCAATAATATCTATTAAATTAATTTTTTCTTCTAAATCTAAACCATAAGATGCTGTATGTATACCAGATAATATTACTTCCTTGAATCCATGTTCAGCTAATTTATTAACTTCTTCTATTATTTGTTTTGGATCCTTTGAACAAACTGATCCTCTAGAATAAGGTATTATGCAATAACTGCAAAATCTATTGCATCCATCTTGTATTTTTAAAAAAGCCCTTGTTTTATCTTGATAATCTTCAATATTAAGAGCCTCAAATTTTTTGTTTTTAAGTACACTTTCTACATGAATTTGTGGTTTTCTCTCATCTCTAGCTTTATTAACATAATAAACCACATCACCTTTATTTCTTGTACCTAATACTACGTCTACTCCTGGTATAGAAGAAACTTCCTTTGGTGCCATTTGTGAATAGCATCCCACAACTGCAATAATAGCATTCTCATTTAATCTTCTTACTTTATTTATTATCTGTCTTGATTTTTTATCCCCCATATTTGTAACTGTACAGGTATTAATTACATATACATCAGCTACTTCACTTGAATCAACAACCTCATAACCTTCTCTAATAAACTTTTCCGCCATAGCTTCTGATTCATATACGTTAACCCTACAACCTAATGTAGAAAATGCAACCTTCATTATTATTTTCCTCCTAAATCTCCTAATTCATAATTAACTAATGAAGCACATACAAAACCTGCTGTCTCTGTTCTTAATATTCTTTTACCTAATGTTACTATATAAGCTCCATTATCTTTTAACTCACTTATTTCTTCTGCTTCAAAACCACCTTCTGGACCGATTATTATTCCAACATTCCTTATATCAATAATTTTATCTCCCAATTCATTATTTAACTTTCTAAATAAAGTCTTTATACCAAAATCCTCTGCATTTTCATAGGGTACTATTATCAAATCCATAGTTTTCAATTTATCTATGGCTTCATTAAAACTAAGGGGAGCTGATACCTTAGGTATTATTGTTCTTTTACTTTGCTTAGCAGCCTCTAAAGCTATTCTATTTAATCTATCTAGCTTTTTAAACTCTCCCTTTAATTTTATATCAACTCTTTCTGTTATTATTGGAATAAACTCCATAATACCTAATTCAGTACCTTTTTGAACTATTAAATCCATTTTTTGGGCCTTTGGCAAACCTTGAAATAAGTAAATTTTAATTCTGCTTTCATTATTAACTTCAAGCTTTTTATCTATAGAAACAATAACTTCCTGCTTAGTTATTGTTTCTATTGTTGATAAAAATTCTTCACCTTCACAATTATTTAAGACTATTTTATCCCCTTCATTAAACCTTAATACCTTATATAGATGTTTTACATCATCACCTAAAATTTTCGCCTTGCTATCTATAAAATTCTCTTTAGGAGTAAAAAATTTATGCATTGCTCATTCTCCTTAAAACTATATTAATTTAGCAACTATACAGTTCCATTCTCCATCTTTATTTATTTCTTCAATATCAAAACCTGCTGATTTGAGCTTTGAAACTACCATATCAACTCTATCATGAATTATTCCTGAAGTAATAAAATATCCCTCTTCTTTTAATACTCTTTTAACATCTTCTGTAAGTACACATATTATTTCTGCTATAATATTGGCTACAACTATATCTGCCTTACCATCTATTACTTCTACTAAATTTCCTTCTAAAATTTCTATATTATCTAAATTATTAAATCTTACATTCTGCTTTGCTGAATCTACTGCAACCGGATCTAAATCAACTCCTACTGCTTTTTTTGCTCCAAGTTTTGCAGCAGCTATAGCTAGTATTCCTGAACCACAACCTACATCAAATACAATACTATCTTCTTTTACATACTTCTCAAGAGCTTGCATACACATCTTTGTAGTTTCATGATCCCCAGTTCCAAAAGCCATTCCAGGATCTAATTCAATAACAAGATCATCACCCTTAGCCTCATAACTTTCCCATATTGGCTTTACAACAAGTCTTTCCCCAACCTTTACTGGTTTATAATACTTCTTCCAGTTGTTAGCCCAATCTTCTTCAAACATTTTTTCACTTTCTACTTTTCCTAAACCAACATCTATTCCCATAGCTTTTAATTCTTCAATTTTTTCCTTAACATAAGCTATTACTTCTTCAATATTATCTTCTTCTGCAAAATATGCTTTAACTACTGCGTGTTCTCCCTTATGTTCTAGAATATTTATATCTGCAAAATCCCAAGTTAACGGTCCTTGCTCTCTTCCAAGGATATCTTGCGGATCTTCAATGGCTACCCCTTTACAATCTAATGAATAGAATATTCCTGAAATAGGTTCTAAAGCCTCACTATTTGTTAATACTCTAACTTCTATCCAAGTTCCTTCCATTTATATCAGTCCTTTCAAAGATTCTTTGACTAATTAATTATTTTACACTTATTTTAACTATATGACAATTAATAATTGAAAATGGATAATTTAGGTTAATAATAAAAAAGTGCGAATAATAAGGATATATAAAAGAATATGTTGATTTTCCATATCCCTTTATCTTATCTAAATTATCTTCGCACTTTTAACTTTCAAAATAAATAAGAATTTTTTCTAATTTTTTAAATATTATTTCGCAAACTTTGCAGCTTCTAAAATTTTATCATAACTTGGTTCATTAGTTATTTCTTCTAGATATTCAACAAAGACTACTTTGCCCTGGGAATCAACCACAAAAGAATTTCTTGCTAACAAGCCTAATTCCTTTACATAAGATCCTGTTGCTTCCCCAAAACTTCTATATTTATAATCTGACAAAGTCATCACATTTTTAATACCTTCATTACCACACCATCTGCTTTGTGCAAAAGGTAAATCCATTGAAATTGTATAGCAGCTTACTCCATTTAACTTCTCAACCTCTTCATTAAACTTTTTAACTTCCATATTGCAGACTGGTGTATCTAATGATGGTACAGTCAAAAAGATTCTTACTCCTTTAGTATCTCCTAAGGTAAAATCCTTTAAATCATTTGTTGTTACAGTAAAATCACTAAAATTATCTCCCAGCTTTAAAGTTTTTCCAACTAAAGTCATTGGTGTTCCATTAAATTTTACACTTGCCATTTTATCTACTCCTTAGCATTAATTTTGTTCTATATTATTATTTCAAATTCTAACACTTATATACCTATTAGCAAGCATTAAATATTTTATCATTTCTAATAAATTCTTAAATAACTATACTAAAAACTAATATAAAATAACAGTTAAGCAGTTTAAAATATTATAACTAACTGCTTAACTGTTATTTTATAATTTATTTCATTCATTTAAATAGATTTTTTAATTTTCTCTTAGTACCAGTTTCTTCTGGGGCTATTTCTCCACAAGCCTCCATAAAGGCCTTTAAAGCTTCCTTTTGTTTTTCAGTTAAATTCTTAGGAATATCTACTATGACTTTTACATATTGATCTCCTCTTCCTGAAGAATTTACCCTTGGAACACCTTTGCCTTTTAATCTAAATAAAGTACCTGATTGAGTTCCTGCTGGAATCTTATATTTAACATCTCCATCTACTGTAGGTACAGTAACTTCAACTCCTAAAGCTGCTTGCCCCATAGAAATATGAGTATCTATATAAATATCGCTGCCCTTTCTTGTAAATTTCTTAGATGGAGCTACTTTTATTCTTATATAAAGATCTCCTGCTGGACCACCATTTTTACCATGCTCTCCTTGTCCTCTAAGAGGCATTACATTTCCTGTATCTACACCTGCTGGTATATTAACAGAAATTTTTCTATTTTTTCTTACGCTTCCTTTACCATGACATGTAGAACAAGGTGTATCTATAACTTGACCTGTACCACCACAGTGACTGCAAGTTGAAGTACTTACAAAACTTCCTATACTTGTTTGTCTTTGTACTCTGATTTGTCCTGTTCCATGGCATGTAGGACATGTTTTTGGTGAAGTACCTGCTTTTGCTCCTGTACCATGACATGCTTCACAGGATTCACTTCTATTAATTGATATTTCTTTTTCGCAGCCAAAAACAGCTTCCTCAAAAGTCAAGTTTAATGTATATTCTAAATCATCACCTCTTTGGGGACCATTTCTCCTTCTAGATGAACCCCCTCCTCCAAAGAAGGTGTCAAAAATATCTCCAAAGCCTCCTAAATCACTAAAGTCAAAACCGCCAAAACCTCCAAAGCCTCCAGCCCCGAAGCCGCTTGCATCAAAATCAGCTGTACCAAATTGATCATATCTTGCTTTCTTTTCAGGATCTGAAAGAACTTGATAAGCTTCATTTATTTCTTTAAACTTTGCTTCCGCTTCTTTGTCACCTGGATTCTTATCCGGATGATATTTTACAGCTAACTTTCTAAAAGCCCTTTTTATCTCATCATCTGAAGCACCTTTTTCTAAGCCTAATATTTGATAATAGTCCTTGTTTGCCATCTATTTCACCACCATTTATCTTTATTCCTTAATTATGTCTCTTGCTGTAACCTAACTTCCCTTTTTGTAGACGGCAGTAACAGCCAAATTAATCTAATTCTGATTTTACTTAAGAAAAGGGAAGACGACAACTGCCTTCCCTCATATTATATATATTAGTACATTAAGTTACAACTATTTATCATCTTTCACTTCAAAATCTGCATCGACTACATTATCATCTGCTGGACCTTGATTTTGTTCTCCTGCAGCACCCATATTGGGATCAGTTCCTTGAGCTCCTGCTTGTTGATAAATCTTTGATGATATAGCATAGAATGCTTGATTTAAATCTTCCATAGCTTTCTTAATAGCTTCTATATCTTCTCCATCTTTAACTTTATTTAATTCATCTAATTTACTTTCTATTGAAGCTCTATCTTCAGCAGAAACTTTATCGCCAAGTTCATCTAAAGTTTTCTTAGTTTGATAAGCTACTTGATCTGCATTATTCTTAACTTCTATTTTTTCTTTTCTCTTCTTATCTTCTTCAGCAAATCTTTCTGCTTCTTTTACAGCTCTTTCTATTTCTTCTTCGCTTAAGTTAGTTGAAGCTGTAATTGTAATATTAGCTTCTTTACCTGTACCCTTATCTAAAGCAGATACTTTAACTATACCATTAGCATCAATATCAAAAGTTACTTCAATTTGAGGAATTCCTCTTGGAGCTGGTGCAATTCCTGATAGGGTAAATCTACCTAGAGTCTTGTTATCAGCTGCCATCTTTCTTTCACCTTGAACTACGTGAATTTCAACTGATGTTTGACCATCTGCAGCAGTTGAGAATATTTGACTCTTCTTAGTTGGAATTGTAGTATTTCTTTCAATTAATGGAGTAGCAATTCCTCCTAAAGTTTCAATTCCTAGTGTTAATGGAGTAACATCTAGTAATAATACATCTTTTACTTCTCCAGTTAAAACACCTGCTTGAATAGCTGCACCTACTGCTACGCACTCATCTGGGTTAACTCCTTTTGATGGTTCTTTACCAGTAAAATTCTTAACAGCCTCTTGAACTGCTGGAATTCTTGTAGAACCACCAACTAAAATAACCTTATCTATTTCTCCAATTGAAAGTCCAGCGTCAGTTAATGCTTTCTTCATTGGTTCTATTGATCTTTGAACTAAATCGTGAGTAAGTTCATTAAACTTAGATCTAGTTAAGTTCATATCTATATGTTTTGGACCAGTTGCATCTGCTGTTATAAACGGTAAGTTAATATTAGTTTGCATTGATGATGATAACTCAATTTTAGCCTTTTCAGCAGCTTCCTTTAATCTTTGTACTGCCATCTTATCATTTCTTAAATCAATTCCATGTTCAGCCTTAAAAGTATCTGCAATATAGTCCATAATCTTTTGGTCAAAATCATCTCCACCTAGATGAGTATCTCCATTTGTTGCTAATACTTCAAATACTCCATCACCTAGCTCTAGGATAGATACGTCAAATGTACCTCCACCTAAGTCATAAACTAATATTTTTTGGTTAGTATCCATTTTATCTAATCCATAAGCTAAAGATGCAGCTGTTGGTTCATTTATTATTCTTAAAACTTCAAGTCCTGCTATTCTACCTGCATCTTTTGTTGCTTGTCTTTGAGAGTCATTAAAATATGCAGGAACGGTAATTACAGCTTGAGTAACTTTTTCTCCTAAATAAGCTTCTGCATCTGCTTTAATTTTTTGAAGTATCATTGCAGAAATTTCTTGTGGAGAATATTCTTTTCCATCTATATTAACTTTATGGTTAGTTCCCATATGTCTTTTAATTGATATTATTGTTCTATCTGGATTAGTAATCGCTTGTCTTTTTGCTACTTGACCAACTAACCTTTCTCCATTTGCTTGGAAAGATACAACTGAAGGAGTTGTTCTAGAACCTTCTGAGTTTGTTATTACAACAGGTTCTCCACCTTCCATAACAGCAACACATGAATTTGTTGTTCCTAAATCTATTCCTATAATTTTTCCCATAATTTTTCCTCCTAAAATTTAAGATTTATGTTTAGAAATATTTTTAAATTAATTAGCTACCTTTACTATGGTATATCTAATTATTTTATCGCCTCTTTTGTATCCTTTTTGGAATACTTCTGCAATTTCATTTTCACCAAAGTTTTCATCTTCTATATGCATAACTGCTTGATGGAAATTTGGATCAAACTTTCCATTTGCATCAATTTCTTCTACACCTAATTTTTCAAAAGCATTATTAAATTGTTTAATTGTCATTTCAATGCCTTTTTTAAAATCTTCTAAATTTCCTTCAACAGCCATTGCTCTTTCTAAATTATCTAAAACAGGAAGCATTTCTTTTAATACATCACTACATGCATCATTATAAATACCTTCCTTTTCTTTAGCTGTTCTTTTTCTATAATTGTCATATTCAGCTGAAACCCTGAGCAACCTATCTTTTAATGCTTCTAATTCATTAGTTAATCTTTTGTTTTCATCTTTTAATTTTCTCATAGTATCTAATTCATTATCCTTTTCTTCATTATTTTCTATTTCTTCTTTTTTCTCAGGAGTTTCATTTATTTCTGTTTCTCCATTAGAATTTATTTCTTCTTTAGAATTTATTTCTTCTTTTTCAACTTCTTCAACTAAATCTTCTAATGGCTTATTATTATCTTCCAAAACAACACCTCATCTCTTTTATTCTAATAATTGATTTTTTAAGCTTTCATTTAGTTCATTCATAAACTTATTCATTATTGCAACAACTCTTGAATAATTTATTCTCTTAGGCCCAATTAAAGCAATTGTACCAATAGGCCTTCCATTAAAATAATATTGTGCCGATATAACCGAGCAATCTTTTGCTTCTGGAAAATTATTTTCTTCTCCAATTTTAATGGTTATACCATTTGAAGGTTCAATTAAATCCACTAAATTTTCTTTATCATTAATTAAAGATATTATTTCTTTAGCTTTATCTATATTGTTATATTCAGGATAATTGAATATATTTGTTGCACCTTCTACAATAATTTCTTCTTTTTCTGATTCTTTTAAAGCCTCATATAAAGCTGGTAGAATTGCATTAAATAATTCATCATATCCAGATAGTTCATTTTTTATTTTATTAATTACTTCTAAATTAATTTGTTCAATAGATAAATTTTTTAATCTTAAATTTAATACTTCATTTATCATTTGAATAGTTTCTTTTCCTGGCATCTGGCTTAATCTAATAATTTGATTTTTTATAATGCCATTATCTGCCACTATTACAGAAACTAAATTATGATTGTCAATTGGAAACAACTGAATTGACTTTATATAACTGCTCTTTACTGAGGGAGTCTTAACAACTGTAGTTAAGTTAGTCAATTCTGATAACAAAGAGCAGGCTTCCTTTACTACCTTATCTACTTCATGCATTGCAGATTTGAGAATATATTCCTTTATTCTAAGTTCTTCTTCTCTAGTTAAGCTTCCAGTTTCCATTAATTTATCTACATATAGTCTGTATCCTTTATTGGAAGGTATTCTGCCTGAAGAAGTATGTGGTTGTTCCAACAAGCCCATCTCTTCCAAGTCAGCCATTTCATTTCTAATTGTCGCAGAACCAACACCTAAATTATATTTTTTAGCTATTGTTCTCGATCCTACTGGCTCCCCAGTTAGTATATAGTCATTTATGATAGCCTGAAGTATTTTAATTTTTCTTTCATCAATAATAGTCATTCTACCACCTCAATCTGTTAGCACTCATTACCCCCGAGTGCTAATGACTACAATACAAATATAGTATTTCTTATATATTTTGTCAATTATATTAAAGTTTAGATTTTATATAATTTTTCTCAAAAACTAAATTTATATTTATTTTTCTCTTTATTACTACAATTATCTCATTATATCTCTTCATTTCAAAATAAAATCACTCATTACATAATTAGATAATTCTATTCCCTTTTCTGTAAGTTTTAAATTATTCTCTTTAATTTCTAATAATCCTTTTTCTATATTTTTTTTAATTATCTCCTTATAAACTTCCATAATATTTATATTAAATCTTCTAGTAAACTCTTCCATATTAATTCCTTCTATTAATCTAAGCCCCATAAACATAAACTCTTCCATATTATCTTCTTTTGAATTATTATAGATTTCCTCTGCTACATTTTCTTCATTATTTATTTTTTCTATATATTTTTTTACATTTTCAATATTTTTTATTCTTTTACTATCTATAAATGAAGCTGAGGAAGAGCCTAATCCTATGTATTCCTCACTTTTCCAATAAACTTTATTATGATAGCATTCAAATCCTTCTTTTGCATAATTCGATATTTCATACTGTTTATAACCATAAGAATTTAAAATTTCTTTTGTTAATTTATACATCTCTCTTTCTTCTTCTTCAGAGGGAAGTATTAATTTATTTTTTTTATATAATTCATAAAAGGCTGTTCCTTCTTCAACTATTAAACTATAAGCTGATATATGTTCTGGACCTAAAGATGCAATTTTTTCTAGAGACTCCTTACACTCTCCTACAGTCTGTGAAGGCAAACCAAACATAAGGTCAACATTTATATTATTAAAGCCAAGAGTTCTTGCTAATTTAAAATTTTCTTCAAATATTTTAAATGTATGAATTCTCCCAATATCTTTTAATAATGAATTTTGAACGGCCTGTAACCCCATACTTATTCTATTTATTCCACCCTTTTTCATTATAATAAGTTTTTTATTATCTAAGGTTCCAGGATTAACTTCCATTGTAAATTCAACATTCTTATCTAAATTAAGCTTATTAATAGTTTTTAATAATTTCTCTATTTGCTTACAATCTAAATAAGAAGGAGTTCCACCTCCTATAAATATACTTTTTATATTGTATGTAATTTTTTTACTTTCAATTTCCTTGCACAAAGCATCTATATAATCATCTTTTAAATAATCAATGTTTGCATAAGAAGGAAAATCACAATAAAAACACTTTTGTTTACAAAAAGGAATATGTATATATAACGATATATCTTTCATAATTACTATCTCTCTTTCATTATTTTTTATATTTTCATTTAAAATATTATAACAATTGTCATTTCAAATATAAAGCCGCATATATTCAGTTAGGAGTTTGGAATTTGGAGTTGGGAGTTGGGAGTTTTACAAATATAGAAGTAACAAATAATAAGAAAATTGACAAAGCTGCTACAAGTTTTGCAGCAGCTTTGTCAATTATTTTCTATTAATTCTAAAAATATTTATAAAAATATAAAATTTAATCACTCTTCTTAAAAGATTCTTAATTTTAAATGAATTATTTACAGCTCAACCACATCTACATTAATAATATTATGAAGTAATATATCTCTTTGAACCCTATCTATTTTTACCTTAATAGTTTCATTTTCAAAATTTATATCAAATTTAGAGCCTAGACCATACCTTGAAACGTATGTTTCTAACTTATGCATTACCATAGAAATAGGTATAATATCTCCATTTTTTCTTCTAATTGTACCAGTAACTTGTCCTAGTCTTCTTAAAGTCCTTCCTTTTTTTCTTATGTCTCTAAGTTTTGCTTCTAACATAATACCACCCTTTCAATAATCTTTGTTAGTTTATATATATTTTAGGGGGCAGCTTTTAATTACAATTATTTTTTATGTAAATCACATTTTAAGTTTTAACAAGATACTCTTAGAAGAATAAAATAATCATATATCAATAATTCTAGGAGAAACAAATTGAGAACTTTTAAAATTCTAACCTTTGATGGTGGAGGAATAAGAGGAGCTTTAAGCATAGAAATTTTACATAGAATAATGCTTAGATATCCTAATTTATTAAAAAATGTTGATTTACTTTCAGGAACTTCCACCGGATCAATAATAGCTTCCCTTTTAGCAAAAGGAATTTCAGTTGATGAAATAAGAAATTTATATGATGTTCCAACAACTAAAAAAATCTTTTCTCATGGAAGGATTAATTTGTTTAAAGCAAAATATAAAAATGATAATTTTAATCAAATATTATCTAATTATTTTCCAGATAACATTAAATTATCTGATTTGAAGAAAAAAATATTAATTCCTGCTTTTAATATTAACAGTACTGATGATTTTACCTGGGAACCAATATTTTTTAATAATTTCAATAAAGACGGTACTGAAAATATTTCTGTAAAAGACGCTGTATTATCGAGTTCAGCAGCCCCAACCTATTTTCCAAGCTATAATCAATATATTGATGGAGGAGTTATAGCTAATTCACCTACTACAGCCTCTTTGCTATTTGTTTATAAAACTTATAAAAAAATTTTTAACATTAATAATATTAAAATTTTATCTATAGGTACAGGTAATATCCCTGAAAGAATAAATGGTAAGAATAAAAACTGGGGCCTTTTTCAATGGGCTTTTAATCCCTTTAAAAAGATGAAATCGCCAATTTTATCTTTACTTATGGATGGAATGGAGGATCTAAACAATATGTATTGTAAAGAATTATTAAATTATAATTATTTTAGAATAAATCCTAAAATTCCAAAATTTATCGACTTAGATGAATATAAATATATACCTTATTTGAAAGCAATTGCCCATTCTTATGATTTATCAAAAGCCTTTGATTATATAGAAAAATTTTATTTAAAATAAAATCTTTAACATTTTTATATATATTTAATATAATATATTATTACCACCTTACTCTTTCAATATCTAACAAAGGGCTAAGATTATATAATCTTAGCCCTTTGTTAGTTTATTTATCTACTTTTAGAATAGACATAAATGCTTCTTGTGGAACTTCAACAGACCCAACCTGTCTCATTCTCTTCTTTCCTTCTTTTTGCTTTTCTAATAATTTTTTCTTTCTTGTGATATCTCCACCATAACACTTAGCAAGAACATCTTTTCTCATTGCCTTAATAGTTTCTCTTGCAATTATTTTTGATCCAATTGCTGCTTGTATCGGAACTTCAAACAATTGTCTTGGAATTATCTCTTTTAATTTTTCTGCAATAGCTCTACCCTTTGCATATGCCTTTTCCTTTGGAACAATCATAGATAAGGCATCTACTATATCTCCATTTAAAAGAATATCAAGTTTTACTAATTCTGTTCTTGTATATCCCTTTAATTCATAATCTAAGGAAGCATATCCTCTTGTTCTTGATTTTAAAGTATCAAAAAAGTCATATACTATTTCATTTAAAGGAATATCATAATTTATTGAAACTCTCGTTTCTTCTAAATATTGCATGTCAATAAAGGTTCCTCTTCTTTCTTGACACAATTCCATTACTGCTCCAACATAATCTGATGGCGTAATAATGCTTGCTCTTACAACAGGTTCCTCCATATATTCAATTTCTGTAGCTTCTGGAAGATTTGTTGGATTTGTAAGATCAATAATTTCCCCATTAGTTTTCTTTACTTTATAAATAACTGATGGAGCTGTGGTTATAATATCTAAATTAAATTCTCTTTCAATTCTCTCTTGAATTATTTCCATATGTAATAAACCTAGGAAACCACATCTAAATCCAAAACCTAAAGCAACAGATGTTTCAGGTTCAAAACTTAAGGCTGCATCATTTATTTGCAATTTCTCAAGGGCATCCTTTAGCTCTTGATATTTTGCTCCATCAACTGGATAAATTCCTGAATAAACCATAGGTATAGCAGGCTTATATCCAGGTAGGGGTTCCTTTATAGGATTATCCGCATATGTAATTGTATCTCCAACTCTTGCATCTCTAACATTTTTTATTGAAGCTGCAATATACCCAACATCACCAGCTCTTAATTCACTTATTGGCAATGCTTTAGGAGTAAATACTCCAACCTCTGTTACTTCATAAACTTTGTTAGTAGCCATTAATTTTATCTTTGTTCCAGCTTTAACTACTCCATCAAAGATTCTTACATGAGAAACTACACCTTTATAGCTATCATAATAAGAATCAAATATTAAAGCCTTTAATGGAGCATTTTCATCTCCATTTGGAGCTGGAATTTTTTCTACTATTGCTTCTAATACAGCATCAATATTTAAGCCTGTTTTTGCGGAAATCATTGGAGCATCAGAAGCCTCTATTCCAATAATATCTTCTATTTCAGTTTTTACTTCTTCTGGTCTGGCTGACTGCAAATCTATTTTATTAATTACAGGAACTATTTCTAAATCATTATTCAAAGCTAAATAACAATTTGCTAAAGTTTGGGCTTGAACCCCTTGAGTTGCATCAACAATTAATAGAGCACCTTCACATGCCGCCAAACTTCTTGAAACTTCATATGTAAAGTCTACATGTCCAGGAGTATCTATTAAATTTAGAATATACTCCTCTCCATTTTCTTTTCTATAAATAAGTCTAGCTTCTGTAGACTTAATTGTTATACCTCTTTCTCTTTCAATTTCCATATTATCTAAAGTTTGCTCTTCCATTTCCCTCTGGGTAAGAGTTCCAGTTGCTTCTAATAACCTGTCTGCTAGGGTTGATTTGCCATGATCTATATGGGCAACTATTGAAAAATTTCTAATATATTTTTGTCTGTCACTACTCATATTTAAACTATTAGCTTTTAAACTAGCTAAATAGCCACTTCACCCCCATTATATTAAATCAAGCTAAATTATAACATAACATACCAGATTACTGTCAATATAAATATTATATATAAGATTTTAATATAAATTATCTATTCCATTTCTTTTATAAAATCATCAATAATTCTATCTAACTCATCTTCTTTATTAGATTTATTATTTTCCTTAGGTTTATTTTTATCATTAATTTTAAATCTATCAATTATATTATCAGCAAAGGCTGAAATTTTATGATAAACAGTATAAGCTCCTTCTTGCAACTTAATCAAAAACACATTATCATTATTAACATAAATTTCCTTATCTAATATTTTTACAGTAAATTTAGCATCTTCTTCAGTTGGGGTATAAATTTTTATCTCTGCTCCATCTTTAATAAATTCATTAAAATCATCTCCGAATTCATTACTAATAATCTTATAATTATTTTCTCCTTCTCCTGTTGGTGATAAGGCCTTAGTATTAACGATATTTATTCTTATAAAACCAAATAATACAATAATAAGAAATAAAACTATACCACTTAAGATTTTCTTATTAAACAAAAGGGCACCCCCTAGCTTTTATTATTACTATCTAAAGGATGCTCATTTTTTTAATTTTTATACAATTATTGACCATTAAGATATTCTGCAACTATCCTAGCAATATATTTCGCTGATAATTTAGCCTCTTGAGCCTCATTTACATTTGCCCCAACTTCTATTAAGATAAAATTATCGCTTAAACTATAATTTATAGCAGTAGCTCCTACTGGATAAATAAAATTATTTCTCATTAATCCTGGAAATAATGAATTTGATATATTTAATAATTTATTTGCTAATTCTAAGTTTGCATCATATCTTTCACTATTTTCTGCTAAAACAAACATTAGTTTAGCTAAATTTTGATTATTTAGATTTATTGTTACAGCATTTTTATTTGTAACACTATCCCTATGCAAATCTATTATAAGTTTAAAATCTCCATATTCTTGTAAATAACTAGTTAAAGTTTCATTTGATCTTTTATAACTATCATTATAAGAAATACTATGATTAGTTTTATCATGAATTACTGATATTCCATATCCCTCTTCTAATTCCTTAGCTAGCACTTCTCCAACACCAACAACATTAAAATTGCTATCTGTTGTTAATTCTCCTACTTCTGCATAATTTTCAATTGCATGAGTATGAAAAATCAACACTTCTGGTTTTGAATTATCTAAGGGCTTTTTTAAACTTTCATCATAGGCAGGACTAACTTTATTTAATTCAGCCAATTCTTCTTCACTTATAGTTGCAATACTTTCTTTCTTTAAGGAAAAAGGTTTTATATTAGCTATAGGTGAATTAGTAAAAACTTTTTGTAAACCATTATAAAATATACCTAACTCTTCTCCTATTATTTTATAAGCACTTAAGCCTTTTAAACCTAAACTTTCTAATACAGCATTTTTTAAAGAAATATCATCATTAAAATTATTTTCATCAAAGATTTGTGTTTTTACTACAGGCATACTATAGTTTAGTAAATTGATATGAGCAAATCGGCTTAATTGATCATATTTATTTACAAGTCCTATAAATCTTATTAAGAATATTAATATTCCTAATATAAGAATTATATATCCAATGTCAAAGCTGCTTTTTATATTTAGTTTTTTCCTTTTCTGCTTTTTAAACATTCTTTCTCTTATTGAATACAAATGTAACTCCCCCTTCTCTTTATAATATATATATTAGGAGAGTTACATAATTATTAATAATTTAATATTTTTATTTACCCCATAAATGCATTTATTTCTTCCATATCTAAATTAGGTTGTATAGCCATATTAATTCCATTGGCTATAACTTTTGATAAAGAATCCATTATTACATCTACATCTTTTGGAGTGACCATTAAATCTCCAATAGATGGATCTAATATTTCTCTTATTAAATTATTTTTTTCATTTCTATCTAATGACTTTAACATTTTATAAAAATCTGTTCCTGCTTCTGATTTTTTTATAAGTTCATCTAAAAGCAAATCAAGAGTATCATTAGCAATAGTGGCCGCATGAACAACAGTAGGAACACCGATACTAATTACTTTAACTCCTATAGAATCTTCGTTTATTTTCATTCTATGATTACCAACGCCTGCTCCAGGTGCTATTCCTGTATCGCTTATTTGTATTGTTCTATTTACACGTTCTAATTTTCTTGAGCCTAAAGCATCTATACAAATAACTATTTCAGGTTTTAATTTCTCAACAAGAGATTTTATTATTTCTCCAGTTTCTATTCCTGTAACTCCCAAAACTCCAGGGGCAATACAGGAAACTGGTCTAACTGATTCATCAATTGCATCAGGCATTAGTTCCTTAATATGCCTTGTAACCATAATTTTCTCAGTAACCTTAGGTCCAAGGGAATCTGGAGTTACCCTTCTGTTTCCTAAGCCAACTACTAAAGCAAGTTTATTATAAGGTACATCAATCAGCCCGCTTAATGCTTTATTAATTGCTTGGGAAACCTGATCCATAATTTCTGTATCATAATATGTCATTTCCGGGAAATCTATTGTAATATAATTTCCCTTAGATTTTCCTAATTCCTTACCAGCCTCATCACTTTCAATTGTTACAGTAGTTATTTTTACATCTCCATCCTGCTCTTCTTTTACAATAACACCATCTAATTCCCTTTTATTTTCTTGCGTATACATATCACGAGCTTCTATTGCTAAATCAGTTCTTATGCTAATCATTGAAATACCTCCCAAATCATTATCATTTTTTATTTTTCCACAATATAATAATTTAATACTTGAACTTATAAAGTTTCAATGATATAATCTAGTATGTTAAAAAAGAACTCGTACGCAGATTTCCCCAAAGCTGCAATGAGACCCTATAAAAGCATTAAGGGGGTGAAGTAGAATGGCAAATATTAAATCAGCAAAAAAGAGAATTAAAGTTACTGCAAAGAAAACTGCTCAAAACAGAATGATTAAATCATCTGTTAAAACAGTTATCAAAAAATTTGAAGCTGCAGTTGCTTCAAACAATCTAGAAGAAGCTAAGGCTCTTTTCCCACAAGTTGCTAAGTCTTTAGACATGGCTGCTCAAAAAGGAGTACTACATAAGAATATGGTAGCTAGAAAGAAATCTAGATTAGCTGCAAGATTAAACGCTATGGCGTAATTAAATAAGAAGCCGATCCCAACTGGATCGGCTATTATTTTACCATAAAAATATTAAATAACATTAATTCTAATTCCATAGTTTTATCGTTACTACTGGATTTTAATAAAATTTCAGTTCTTAGACAAATATCTAAAATTTCTTTTAATTGGTTAAGTGTAAATTTACTACTTTGATTAATTAATTTTTCACAAATAAAGGTAGGCAATTTATATTTACTTGTAATATTAGCAATACTGTAACCTTTATTTTTTAAAAGCTTTATTTCATATAATCTTTTAAAGTGATTTTCAATATTAGTTATTATAAGCATATGCTGATCACTTTTAAATAAAAGTTCATCTAACAAGTCTATTGCTCTTTCTGCTTTTCTCATTGAAATCAAATCTATTAAATCAAAAATATCATCTTCGCTGGATTTCAATACTAACTTATCAATATCTTTTTTAGTTATTTCCCTGCCCTCAGTATAAGCTATTATTTTATCTGCTTCTCTATTTATTATATCAAAGTTATTTGTTACCTTTTCAGCAAAATATCTCGCTTCAACCTTTTTTATATCTTTGCCTCTTTTTTTAAATACTTCTTCTACCTTCTTATAATATCTATCTTTTTTTAATCTATCAAAATTCACTACTTTAGAAACTTTATCTAAAGAAATTAATTTTTTATTCTTTTTAGGCGTATCTCTTTTATCATTAAATAAATAATACATAACCACTATAGTATAGGGCGGAATATCCTTTAAGTATTCTGTTATTTCCTTATATAATTTACTTAAGGAACTATCAGTTTTATCCTTTAAAAATTCTGCCCGATATATAACAACTGCTTTTTTTTCTCCCATAAAAGGCATTGTTTCGCAGGCATTTAAAATTTCATCAAAATTTGTATTAAGACCATCTAATCTAATACAATTTAGGTCTTTCATTGATTTATCTACAACTGAGTTAACTACTAAATCTACACCTTCTTTAATTAATTCTTCATCTAACCCACAGAAAATATATGAATTACTTATTTTACCTTTTTTTATTTCTTCTTCTAACGTATCAAAATCTATCAAAGCAATCTACCCTTCCTTAATAAAATGGAATAATTTTATCTTTAATTAAAACTATTTTGCTGAAGCTTCCATTCTTAAAATCTATTATATCATATGTCCCTATAATTTCATCTTTTGATACTTTTAATAAATATTTTTTATTATAGCCTTCTAAGAGTAGATTATTATTATATCTTTTAAGTTTAAATTTGTTTCCTATATTCACACTATTAAAATCATTATATTCTTCCTTTGCCATAGTTATTTTCTCAAACTTTTCTTTCTCAATATTATTTTTAGTATAAAATAACTTTTTAGAAGTCTTATAACTTATAGAAATAACACCTTCTTGATAATATTCTATTTTAGGATAAGGAGTATAAAGGAGATTAAAAATATAAACTAATCCTAATAATAATGGAAAAATTATAATTCTTTTTAAATGTTTCTTATAAAAATAAACAGTTATCATAATTATGCAATAAAACTTTGCAATATTTTCATTCAAATAAATTATATTAGGACTTAACCCCTTTAATATTCCTGTTAAAACATCAATAATTCTAGTTATATAAAAAGAAAGAAATATTAAATAGTTAAACAAAGGTTTTATTTTAATAAATAAAAGCAGTAAGTTTCCAATAACAACTATAATATTCATTAGAGGAAGAACTATTAAATTCCCAAATAAAAATCCTATAGAAAACTCCTTAAAGGAATAAACTAATATCGGAAAAGTAAATATTTGTGAAGAAATACAAATTGATATGCCTTCCCTTATATATTTAGGCATCCTATAAAGTTTTTTATTTATTTTCTTATTAAATAATATTATTCCTAAGGTTGCTAAAAAACTTAATTGAAACCCTATATTAAATATACTATAGGGCTTGAATAATATAATTATTATTCCCCCTAAAGATAGACCAGCTAAAGGATTATAGTTCCTTTTAAAACTTATTGCAAAGCTTGTTGTTAGCATCATTATATAAGATCTAACAGTAGCTAAAGCTGCTCCAGTAAAAATAACATAGAAAACTGATAAAATTGCAGCAGCTTTTTCTCCAAAAAATCTCTTTATAATTGAATATACTATTGCCATATGTAGCCCTGAAACTGATAGGGCATGTAATATCCCAAGTTTTTTCATATCCATTTCATCACTATTATCTAAGTACTCTGTATATCCAAAAGATATTGAAGTAATTATAGCTGCCCTTCTATAACCCAATTTTGATCTTAAATTATAAAATATTTTTTCTCTTAAATTATAAACTTTACTAATCAAATCACTTTTTAAATGCTTATAACTCTCTACTTTATAACTTCCTAATACTCCCCTTTCTCTATTAATATCCTTTTTAAAAGTTCCCTTAACCTTTATTCTATCACCAGACGAAATTTCTTTTATATTTCCAGATAAATATACAGTTCTTCCTTTTATTTTTCCAATTGCTCCATAAAGCTTTGTACTCTCTATCCTTATTTCCTGATCCTTACTAAAATTGATATTATAATAATTATAACTATTTATTATTGGTACAAAGAAAAAAATCATAACTAATAATGAAAATTTTATCCCATTAAAAAGTACTAATAAAATAAAAAAGCAGCTAGCAATAATTGTTGCTAGCCATTTGCTTTCATTAAACAAAACATAAATATAAGTTCCACATATAAAAGATAAAAAAATATATAATAATACATTTATTCTATAATTATAATTCAAATGGCATCACCCATTATAATTATTACCATTTTCTTATAATTATTTCAGAAACTAATAAGATAAATAATAGAACTGACACTATTATTAAATCTATTAATGCATAACTATAATTTTTTATAAAAATTAATATTCCGGCAGTTATTATAAATAGCATTATAAAAATCATTAAAAGTTTTAATCCCTTATAATCTCCTCTTTTTATAAAAGTACAATTTATTATTGTATCAATAAATAACATTAAAGAAATTAAACAATATGCAAGAATATCTACGTTTTTTATTTTTACATAGATCAAAATTAAAGGTAATACTGCAAATAAAACTCCTCTTAATATTATTTTATTATCGTTTGTATTATATTTTCCGTATATCATATTAATTAATATTATAGGGGTTAATAAGAATACATTAAAAAAAGATATAAAATAGTACTCAATCATATAATTATTATTTAAAAGCTGATTGAAGCTAAAAAATAATATCTCTGATAATAAAGTAATTACATATATTGCAATCCCTCTATCCATTCCTTCAAAAACATACTTGCTTTCTCTTAAAATATTCAAAAATGCTTGAATCGAACTGTTATGTGTATATATATCTCCAAGATTTTTTAATATCTCTGATACCTTGCCTTTAAATATTCCTATTTTTGATAAATTAATCAAGGAAACGTCTGGTAAGGTTTCACCTTCAATTGCAAAACTATATCCATCCTCATTATATAAAGATACAAGATTATACTGCTGTTCTTGAGTTAACTGGCAATATATTCTTGTCTTGGAAACTCTTTTTAAAAATTCTTCTTGTTTTAAAAATTCAAGTTCCTGTCCTGAAGTTACTTGTTCTTCAGAAGATATTAAGTTTATTTTTTTCCCTAATACCTGGGCTGCCATTTTATTATCATCTGTAAATATAATTGGTAATACTCCTTTTTGTCTAAGTTCATTAATTTCATCAGGGATAGTATCTATTATAGGATTTTCCATAGCAATAATTCCTGCAAATACAAGATTACTCTCAATATTTTCAGATTCTGAAGGTTCATAATTAAATGATCTATATGCAAAAGCTTCAGTAATAAGTCCTTCTTTTGAAAAATTTAGGGCAACTAGCTTTATTTTAATTATATCTTCTGAAGTTAATTCTTTTTCTACACCATTTAATAAAATGCTTGTACAAGCATTTAATACATCATCAAGTTCACCTCTAACATTTGCCCTGTAGCCATTTCTATTTTTATTTATAGTTGTAGTCATTTTTTTATTTATATCTCTTGCTATTTCAAAAATCCTTTTATTTTTAGCTTCTAAATTATTTTTGTATATAGATCTCGTAACTCCATACCTTAAATAAGCTACTTCAAATATATCTCCTTTTGACCAATTATTATCAATATTATATTTAGCATTATTACAAAGAATTGATATATCTAATATTCTTCTAATATTTATATCGCTAATATCAGCATCCTTTGCTAAATAAATTTGATCATTAGTATAAATCTTATCAACATATAGTTCATTTTTAGTTATAGTACCAATTTTTTTTAAGAATAATATTTTTATTTCTTTTAATAAAACTAATGAAGAAAAATTCATTAACTCTATTCCATAGTCAGTAATTAGTTTATTTTTTATATACTTTTCATAATATATTATAACTAAGGGTATTAATATAGATATCATGGCAAAAAGTGAGTTTGCCATTAAGGGTAATTTGCTAGATAATGATCCAGGAAAAATTGCAACTAAGATTATTTGTAATAGTATTAGACATATTTGAACTTTGAATAAAGAATTATAAGTTTTATCTATAATAATATCCTTTTTTCTTTTAAATTTTTTTAATCTGCTTAATACTTTTCCTAATTGAGTATTATTACCAGTTTCTATTACAATTCCACTACCTGATCCTTCTTTTATTACTGAACCTCTAAAAATTATATTATTTATTTCTCCAATAGAATTAGGTTTTTCATCCATTTTAATTGAATATTTATTTTTTAATAAATTGTCACCAGTTATATTTCTCTCATCAACTTTTAAATCTTTACTCTCTATAATTCTAACATCTGCACCAATAAAAGAATTTTTCCTAAAGTAAACAATATCACCTTTCACTAAATTTTCTGCTTCTATTAGCCTTTCTACACCATTTCTAAGTACTAAAACTTGGGAAGTATTTAAGCGTTGCAAAAGTTCCATTTCCTTTTTATTCAAAAATTCATTATATAATTTTAATCCTAAATAAAATAATAAAATTATTAATGAAATAATTCCTAATAAATAAAACTTATTTAATAAAAATAAAATTATACATAAAATATGAATATATATATTTTTTTCTTTAAATAAATCAAAGAAAATTTGTAAGTTAGTCTTAGTATAAGGTAAACTAATAAAATTATCTCCAAATTGACTTTTTCTTAAATTAACTTGCTCTTCATTTAATCCGCTATAAATATTACTTTCTAATTTTTCAACTACTTTAGACCAGCTTTCACTATAATATTCTTTCATTCTGCCCCTCCCCCGTAAAATAATTATACATTTTAATTTTACAATTATTATAATTAAATTTCTACAAAAAAGCTGAAACATTGAAAATTAAAAAGATTAATTTATATTTTCAATGTTTCAGTTATTAATTTTATATTTAATATTTTATCAAGATTTTGTCTTTGGATTAAAAAATACTGCAACCAGATAACCAAAAAATACTGATGCAGTTATGCCTGATGCTGTTCCCTCTATTCCACCTGTTAATATTCCTGCTATTCCTTTTTCATCTACTGCTTTCATAACCCCCTTAGCTAGGGAATTTCCAAAGCTAGGTAACGGAACTGAAGCCCCAGCACCACCTATTTCTATTAATTTATCATATATTCCAAATGCACCTAATACAACTCCTATTAATAAAAAGGTAACTAATATATTAGCTGGAGTAAGTTTTGTAGTATCTAAGATAATCTGCCCTATAACACATATTAACCCACCGACTATAAAGGCACTTAAATACTCCATTATTTTTCACCTCCATTACTATTAAATTCAATTGCAACAGCATGAGCAATTCCAGGAATACTTTCTCCTTGTTGGGTAGAAGTTGGACTCATTAGTGCTCCTGTTGAAATTAGAAGTATCTTTTTAATTTCCTTATTCATTAATTTTCCATAAAAATATGAACAAGCTACGCTGGCTGAACATCCGCATCCACTACCGCCTGAATTTGTTCCTTGTTTTTCATCATCAAATATTAAATCTCCACAATCATAATAAATATCTCTAATATTATAACCTTGCTTTTCTAATAGTTGTAAAGTTATTTCTTTCCCTACTTTTCCTAAATCTCCTGTTACAATGGCATCATAATATTTTTCTCCTCTTCCTGTATCTTCTAAATGCTTTACTATTGTATCAACTGCAGCTGGCGCCATTGCAGCTCCCATATTATTTGAATCTTTAATTCCATAATCTTTTACTAAACCTGTAGTTACATATGTTACCTCCGGAAAATTTCCTTCTTTCCCCAAAATCATTGCTCCTGCTCCAGTTACAGTCCATTGCGATGTAGGACGCCTTACAGAACCATATTCTAATGGGAATCTAAATTGTCTTTCTGAAGAACTAAAATGGGATACGGTTGCTGCTATAGTATAATCTGCAAAGCCTCCATCTATCATCATGGCTGCTAGACTTAATGATTCTGTCATAGTAGAGCACGCCCCAAACAATCCAAAAAATGGTATATTAATATTTCTTGCTGCAAAGCAAGTAGAAGTTAATTGATTTAATAAATCTCCTGCAAAAATATAATTTATGTCTTCTTGTTTCAAATTTGCACTTTCTATTGCCTTAATTACTGTTTGATAAAACAATTCACTTTCAGCCTTCTCATAGCTCTCTTTGCCTAAAGTATCATCTTTTACAACCTCGTGGAAATATTGACCTAAAGGTCCTTCCCCTTCCTTAGGCCCTACCATTGAATATGTAGTAATAATTTTAGGAGGATTTTGCATTCTAACAGTTTGCACGCCTAATCTTTTTGTATTACTATTCATTTCTAATCCCCTTTCCTAAAATCTCTGAGATAAATAATATATTATTCCTACTACTACTGAACTTCCTATTCCATAAACTAATACCGGTCCTGCTATAATGAACATCTTAGCTGCAACACCAAATATAAAACCTTCCTTTTTGAATTCCATAGCAGGTGAGACAACTGAATTTGAAAATCCTGTAATTGGTACTAAAGTACCTGCTCCAGCAAAGGATGCAATTTTATCATAAACTCCAATTCCGGTTAAAACAGCTCCTAAAAAAACCATTATTGCTGGCACTAACATCTTTGTCGTTTCTTCATCAAAACCTCCATAATTAATAAGAAGCATATGTATTATCTGTCCTATCAGACATATTAAACCTCCTACCCAAAAAGCATTAATACAATTTTTAATTATTTTGGGCTTTGGTTCTGTTTCTTTTGTAATAGTCTGAAAGTCCTTAATGATTTCATTTTCACTCATATTTTTCTTTTTAGACATTTTTATACTTCCTTTCTAAATATTATGTGTAATTTTATTATTCCAAATCTTTCACTTTATAATACTGATATTTTTTGGCAAATAAATAGTCAATTGAATTTTAGTATAATTCAATTGACTTTCATTTCATTTCCCTATTCATTTTTTTCATAATTTTCTCCTTGCTTCTTTTGTATTTTTAAGTTTATTCTTCTAATTTTTGTTTCATTATTCCAAGGACTTTCTTTTCTATCCTTGAAACCTGTACCTGACTTATTCCTAACATCTTGGCTACTTGAACCTGAGTTTTATCTTTAAAATATCTAAGCATTATTATTTGTCTTGACTTCTCATCTAAACTTCTCAATGCTTCTTTAAGGGCAATTTTATTAATCATTTCACTATCATCTTCAGCTTTTTCACTTAATTTATCAATTAAAAGAACTGGCGCTCCATCGTCTTGATGAATAGTATCATATAAATATTGCATATTGTTTACAGAATCTAATGCAAATAATATTTCGTCTTTATCTATTCCAGAGAATTTTGACAATTCTTCAATTGTAG
>Ga0134092_1000126_pt1 | contig 75026 bp, 76 predicted proteins | sample 3_6taG_FD_94454 | JGI IMG/M metagenome (GOLD analysis project Ga0134092, IMG submission 94454) | Switchgrass degrading microbial communities from high solid loading bioreactors in New Hampshire, USA - 3_6_20_6_A3 metaG | ecosystem: Engineered > Bioreactor > Semi-continuous > Anaerobic >... | reverse complement strand
GACGTAATAGGAAACACCCGGCATAGTGTACAGAGATAATCTTGTTGTACGTAACAAATTTAAGGAGGATTATGTATGGCAAACAAAAAGAAAATCAGAATCAGATTGAAGGCATTTGATAATCAGATTCTTGATCAGTCAGCTGAAAAAATAGTTGATACTGCAAAGAGAACTGGGGCACAAGTGTCGGGGCCAGTGCCACTACCTACAGAAAAAGAAATTATAACAATATTAAGAGCTCCACATAAGTACAAAGATTCTCGTGAGCAGTTTGAAATGAGAACACATAAGAGATTAATAGACATACTTATGCCAACACCTAAGACAGTAGATGCTCTTATGAGATTGGATTTGCCAGCTGGTGTTGATATTGAAATAAAACTTTAATTAGTGTAACTAAAAAAGGTCAAGTTCACTTAGCTAACATAGGATGCTGATATGTAGCAGTGAACCAATAACCATAGGAGGGAAGTTTGAATGAATAAGTTCATTTTAGGAAAAAAAATCGGAATGACACAAATATTCGATGAAAGCGGTTCAGTTATTCCGGTTACAGTTGTTGAAGCAGGTCCATGCGTTGTATTGCAAAAGAAGACAGTTGAAACCGATGGATACAATGCTCTTAAACTTGGATTTGCAGATGTAAATGAAAAGAGACTTAATAAGCCCGATAAAGGACAGTTCGCAAAAATTAAGGTTGCACCTAAAAAGTATATTAGGGAATTCCGTATAGAAGAACTGGATAAATATGAAGTTGGTCAGGAAATAAAAGTAGCTGAGATGTTTGAAAATGGCGACAGAGTAGACGTTACAGGAATTTCAAAAGGTAAAGGTTTTGCAGGTGTTATCAAGAGATATGGACAGGCAAGAGGTAAAGAAACTCACGGTTCTATGTATCATAGAAGAGTTGGTTCATTAGGTGCTAATACTAATCCTGCAAGAGTTTTTAAAGGTAAAAAGCTTCCTGGACACATGGGTGTTGAAAGAGTAACTATTCAAAATCTTGATGTAGTTCGTGTAGATGCCGAAAGAAATCTTTTGTTAATTAAAGGTGCCGTACCGGGGGCAAAAGGTGGTCTTTTAATGATAAAGGACACCGTAAAAAAGGTAAATAGAAAAGGCGAAAGGAGGAAGTGAAATGCCAAAAGTTGATTTATATGATATGAGCGGTAAAGTTGTTGGAGACATAAATTTAAGCGATGAAGTTTTTGGTATTGAAGTTAATAAAGAAGTGGTTCATCAAGTTGTTGTGAACCAATTGGCAAATAAAAGACAAGGTACTCAATCTACAAAGACTAAAAGCGAAGTTCGTGGCGGTGGTATAAAGCCATGGAGACAAAAAGGTACCGGTAGAGCGAGACATGGAAGTATTCGTTCAGCACAATGGGTTAAAGGTGGTATAGTTCTCGGACCTAAACCAAGAAGTTATAGATATACACTTCCGAAGAAGGTAAAGAGACTTGCGTTAAAGTCTGTTCTTTCATCAAAAGTGAACGAGAATGAAATAATCGTTCTTGATAAACTAAGCTTTGATACAATCAAAACAAAGCAGATGGTAGAAGTATTAAAGAATCTTAAAGTTGAAGGAACAGCTGTAGTATTAATAGCTGATAAAGATGAAAATGTTGAAAAATCAGTACGCAATATACCAGGAGTTAAAACTTTACTGACAAATACTATTAATGTTTATGATTTACTCAAGTATAACAAGCTTATAATAACAAAGGATGCTGTATCAAAGGTTGAGGAGGTGTACGCATAATGAGAGCAGCTGAAGATATTATAATAAGACCACATATTACAGAAAAGAGTAATATGGAAGTAATGAATGGTAAGTACACCTTTATTGTTGATGTTAATGCAACTAAGACTGAAATCAGACAAGCAGTAGAAAAATTGTTTAACGTAAAGGTTCTTAAAGTAAATACAATAAATTGCGAAGGTAAAGTAAAAAGAATGGGAGTTCATCAAGGCCCAAGACCGGATTGGAAGAAAGCTATTGTAAAAATTGATACTAATCCTAAACCAGTTAAGTATTTAACTAAAGGTGGAAAAGAAAGTACTACAACCAAAAAGTACAAGACAAGTATCGAAGAATTTGGAGCAACTCAATAAGCATAATCTTATGGGGTAAGATTTATAAAGGAGTGAAAACAGATGCCTATTAAAAAATATAATCCTACTTCTCCTGCAAGAAGGAATATGTCGGTTCTGACTTTTGAAGAAATTACAAAGAAAGAGCCGGAAAAATCTTTGGTGGTACCTCTTAAGAAAAAAGCGGGTAGAAACTCATACGGTAGGATTACTGTTCGCCACCAAGGTGGAGGCGCAAAGCAAAAATATAGAATTATTGATTTTAAGAGAGATAAAGACGGAATAAAAGCTAAAGTATCAGCTATAGAATATGATCCAAATAGAAGTGCAAACATAGCGTTATTAACTTATCTTGATGGAGAAAAAAGATATATTATCGCTCCAGAAGGATTAAAAGTAGGAGATTTTGTTGAGTCTGGTGAAAATGCAGATATCAAGGTTGGTAATGCACTTCCACTTAAAAATATTCCTGTTGGTACTGTAATACACAATATAGAGCTCAAACCTGGAAAAGGTGGACAGCTTGTAAGAGCAGCAGGTATATCTGCTCAGCTTATGGCAAAAGAAAACGATTATGCCCAGGTAAGACTTCCATCCGGGGAAGTAAGAATGATTAGGTTGAATTGTAGGGCTACAATCGGTGTAGTTGGAAACCATGATCATGAGAATGTTTCAATAGGTAAAGCAGGAAGAAAAAGATGGATGGGTATAAGACCTACAGTTCGTGGTGTTGTTATGAACCCTGTAGACCACCCACACGGAGGAGGAGAAGGTAAATCTCCTATTGGAAGACCTAGTCCTGTTACACCTTGGGGTAAACCTACACTTGGCTTGAAGACAAGGAAGAAGAATAAAGCTTCCGACAAGTTTATTGTTAAGAGAAGAAATCAGAAGTAATAGATTGATTTGAGAATATTGATAAAGTCACCTAATTGTTAGGATACGGGCTGGACTCAAGAAGTAAATGAAAGGAGGACTTAGCTTAATGAGCAGATCAGTTAAAAAGGGACCATTTGTAGATGCGAAACTTCTAAAAAGAATAGAAGAAATGAATGCTAAAAATGAAAAGAAAGTTTTAAAGACTTGGTCAAGGGCTTCAACAATATTTCCACAGATGGTTGGACATACTATAGCTGTGCATGATGGAAGGAAGCATGTACCTGTGTATATTACCGAAGAGATGGTTGGACATAAACTTGGAGAATTTGCTCCAACAAGGACCTTTAAAGGACACGGAAACCATACTGAAAGGTCTACTGCATTAAAGTAATAGTGATTTTACGATGAAAGGAGGAATTCCAATTGGCAGCAAAAGCTAAAAAAGAACAAGCGGAAGCTCTTGTAAATAATAATGAAAATTTACTGGCAATTTATAATTCAAAACATACAAAATCAAGAAAACCTGCACTGCTTACCAAGGCTCAAAAGAAAGAGTTAGGTATTGGTAAGGATCAGGGTAAAGCAGTTTTAAGATATGCGAGAATATCACCTAGAAAAGTAAAGATAGTAATGGATTTGATTAAAAATAAACCGATAGATGAGGCGTATGCTATTTTAAGATATACTCCAAAAGCGGCTTCAGAAATTTTATTTAAACTTTTAAAATCAGCTGAAGCAAATGCTACAAATAATAACGGTCTAAACCGTGATAATTTGTATGTTGCAGATGGTTTTGCAAATCCGGGACCTATATTGAAGAGGGTTATGCCACGTGCTCAAGGTAGAGCAGTTAGGATTAGAAAAAGAACCAGTCACATTACAATAGTAGTTAAAGAGAGAAATTAGTAGAAAAGGAGGGTGAATGATGGGACAAAAGGTTAATCCTCATGGACTTAGAATTGGTATAATAAAAGATTGGGATACCAAATGGTATGCTGGGAAAAAGAACTTCAGTGAGTTTCTAGTAGAAGATTTTAAAATAAGAAAGTTTATAAAAAATAAATTATATTCAGCAGGAATATCAAGAATTGAAATAGAAAGAGCTGCAAACAAAATTAAAGTAAATGTAAATACTGCAAAACCAGGTCTTGTAATAGGTAAAGGTGGAGCAGGTATTGAAGAATTAAGAAAGCAGCTAGAAAAACTTACTCAAAAGAATGTATTGATAAATATTACTGAAATAAAAGTACCTGAGTTGGATGCACAGATAGTTGCTGAAAGTATAGCAGCTCAGCTTGAAAAGAGAATATCCTTCAGAAGGGCAATGAAACAAGCAATGTCAAGAGCTATGAAATTGGGAGCGAAGGGTATTAAGACTCAAGTAGCAGGTCGTGTTGGCGGTGCAGAAATCGCGAGAACTGAGCATTATCATGAAGGTACTATTCCGCTTCAAACACTTAGAGCAGATGTGGATTATGGATTCGCTGAAGCTGATACAACTTATGGGAAATTAGGTGTTAAAGTGTGGATATATAGAGGCGAAGTTCTTCCAGCTGTCAAGAAAGAAAAGAAGGCGGAAGGAGGAGATATGTAATGTTAATGCCTAAAAGAGTTAAACATAGAAAAGTTCAAAGAGGTAGAATGAAGGGTGTAGCTACCAGAGGAAATAAGGTTGTACATGGTGAATACGGTTTGCAAGCATTAGAACCTGCTTGGATAACAAGTAATCAGATTGAGGCTGCCAGGGTAGCGATGACACGTTATGTTAAAAGAGGCGGTAAGGTTTGGATAAAGATTTTCCCAGACAAACCAGTTACAGCTAAACCAGCTGAAACACGTATGGGTAGCGGTAAAGGATCACCGGAATACTGGGTTGCAGTAGTTAAACCTGGAAGAGTTTTGTTTGAGATTGCAGGAGTTCCGGAAGAAACTGCAAGAGAGGCATTAAGACTTGCCATGCACAAACTTCCCGTTAAGTGTAAGTTTGTAGCACGTGAAGATGGAGTGGGTGGTGAAGCAAATGAAAGCTAAAGAGTTGAGAGAAAAGTCAGATGTTGAATTACAAAAAGAGCTGGGGGAATTAAAGTCGGAGTTATTTAAATTGAGATTTCAACATGCTACCAACCAACTTGAAAACCCTATGAAACTTAAAGATGTTAAAAAGTCGATTGCCCGCATTAAGACAATATTGAGGGAAAGAGAGCTAAAAGGTATAAATGCTTAATAAATACCTTGAAGGGAGGTAAACTCAATTGGAACAAAAAAGAGGATTAAGAAAAACAAGAGTTGGAAAAGTTACCAGCGATAAAATGGATAAGACAATCGTTGTTAGTATAGAGACTTCTGTTAAACATCCGCTTTACAAAAAGTTTATAAAGAGAACTTATAAACTTAAGGCTCATGATGAAAATAATGAGTGTAGAGTTGGAGATATAGTTAAAGTTATGGAAACCAGACCTCTTAGCAGAGATAAGAGATGGAGACTAGTAGAAATTGTTGAAAGAGCAAAATAGTGATGGTTGAAAGGAGGTTTACGCCATGATTCAAACACAAACAATCCTTAAAGTTGCTGATAACACCGGAGCAAAAAAGCTAATGTGCATAAAAGTACTTGGTGGATCTAAGAGAAAGTATGCTAATATCGGAGATGTTATAGTAGCTTCTGTTAAAGATGCAACACCCGGTGGTGTTGTAAAAAAAGGAGATGTAGTAAAATGTGTTATAGTTCGCTCTAAGAGAGGTATTAGAAGGGCGGACGGTTCATATATAAAATTTGACGAAAACGCTGCAGTTATAATAAGAGAAGATAAAAATCCAAGAGGAACACGTATATTTGGTCCTGTTGCAAGAGAGCTAAGGGATAAAGAATATACGAAAATATTGTCCCTCGCACCGGAAGTATTATAAGGGAGGAGGCGGCTTACAGTGATCAACAAGGTCCATGTAAAAAAGGGAGATACTGTTATTATATTGAACGGTAAAGATGCAAAGAAAAAAGGTAAAGTGCTTGCAGTATATCCTGATGAAAGCAGAGTATTAGTTGAAGGCGTTAACATATGCACTAAACATGTAAAAGCAAGATCACAAACGCAACAAAGTGGAATTATTCATCAAGAGGCACCTATACACAGCTCAAAAGTTATGCTTGTGTGCCCTAAGTGCGGAAAGCCAACAAGAGTTGGTAAAAAAGTATTGGATAACGGCGAAAAAAGCAGAGTGTGTAAGAAATGCAACGAAATAATAGATACTATAAAGAAAGTAAAAAAGGGATAGAAACTTCTCTTTGAAAGGAGGTTTATAAATGCCAAGTTTGAAAGAAAAATATATAAATGAAGTAGTACCGGCTTTAAAGGAAAAATTTAAATATAAAAGTGTAATGCAAATACCAAAGTTAGAGAAAATAGTTCTCAACATGGGTGTAGGAGATGTTAAGGACAATCCGAAGGCATTAGATGCCGCTGTTAACGATTTAGCTCTTATTACTGGTCAAAAGCCAGTTGTAACAAAGGCTAAAAAGTCAGTTGCAGCATTTAAATTAAGACAAGGAATGAATATTGGATGTAAGGTAACCCTCAGAGGAGACAGAATGTATGAATTTGCTGATAGACTTTTGAATATTGCATTACCTAGGGTAAGAGACTTCAGAGGTGTTCCGGCAAATTCTTTCGACGGAAGAGGTAATTATTCTTTGGGAGTTAAAGAACAATTGATATTCCCTGAAATTGACTATGATAAGGTTGAAAAAGTTAGAGGAATGGATATCACTTTCGTTACAACGGCAAAAACCGATGAAGAAGCAAGAGAACTTTTAAAGCTTCTTGGAATGCCGTTTAGCCAAGGCTAAAGGAGGGATTAGAGCGTGGCAAAAAAATCAATGATTGTTAAGCAGCAAAGACGTCCAAAGTTCAAAACAAGAGCTTATAATAGATGTAAATTATGTGGAAGACCACATGCCTATATGAGAAAATTCGGAATATGCAGACTTTGCTTCAGGGAACTGGCTTATAAAGGTCAGATTCCTGGTGTTAAGAAAGCTAGTTGGTAGTAAACATACGAAAGGAGGTTAAACATATGCAAGTTACCGATACAATAGCAGATATGTTGACCAGAATAAGAAATGCTAGTTCTGCAAAACATGCTACAGTTGATATTCCGGCTTCTAATTTAAAGAGGTCAATAGCAAATATTTTATTAGAAGAAGGTTTCATAAAAGGTTTTGAAGAAATTGATGACGGTAAACAGGGAATATTGAGAGTTTCCTTAAAATATACCGCTAATAAGCAAAATGTTATCACAGGTATAAAAAGAATAAGTAAACCAGGTCTTAGGGTTTATGCGGGTAAAGATGAAATTCCAAAGGTGCTCGGAGGCCTTGGTATAGCTATAATTTCAACTTCTAAAGGAATAATGACCGATAAGAAAGCTCGTAAAGAGGGCGTTGGCGGAGAAGTTTTAGCGTTTGTATGGTAATTACGGACAATTAAAGGTATAATAGAAAAGTAAAGTAATAATAGATTCTGAAAAGGGTTCCGAAGTTTTGGAGCTCACAATATTAAGAACAGGAGGCAATAAAATGTCAAGAATAGGCAGGATGCCCATAGAAATACCTGCAGGAGTGAATGTAAAGCAAGATGGTAGTGTTCTTTCTGTAAAAGGGCCAAAAGGAACATTAGAAAAAGAATTTCACAAAGATATGGTAATTAAAATTGAAGATGGCAAGATATTAGTTGAAAGACCATCGGATTTAAAGGAACATAAGGCACTTCACGGATTAACAAGGACTTTGATAAATAACATGATTATTGGAGTTACTCAAGGCTTTGAAAAAGCTTTAGAAATAAACGGTGTAGGTTATAGGGCACAAAAGCAAGGTAAAAAATTAGTTATGAATTTAGGGTACTCACATCCTGTTGAAATGGAAGAGCCTGCGGGAATAACTATAGAGGTTCCTAATCCAAACAGTATAATTGTTAAGGGTATAGACAAACAGGCTGTAGGAGAATTTGCTGCTAAAATAAGAGGCAAGAGATTACCTGAACCTTATAAGGGCAAAGGTATTAAGTATGTGGACGAAGTGATAAGACGTAAAGAAGGTAAAACAGGCGGTAAAGGTAAGAAGTAAAAAGGAGTGAGACTAAATGATAAAAAAACCTGGTTCCAATGAAGCTAGGATTAGAAAGCATGCAAGAGTACGTAAGAAAATATCAGGGACACCAGAACGTCCTCGTTTAAATGTATATAGAAGTTTAAAACATATGTATGCTCAGATTATAGATGATACTACTGGAAGAACTCTTGTTGCAGCTTCAACACTGGACAATGAAATTAAGGGAAAGTTCAGTTTCGGTGGAAATAAAGAAGCAGCTAAAGAAGTTGGAAAGTTAATTGCAACTAAAGCTATAAATAGCGGAATTAAAAAAGTTGTATTTGACAGAGGCGGCTATATATATCACGGACGTGTGAAAGAATTAGCAGAAGCTGCTAGAGAAGCAGGCTTAGAGTTTTAGTAAAAGGAGGGAAAACAATTGCAACGTATTGATGCCAGTGTATTGGATCTGAAAGAAAAGGTAGTAAATATCGGACGTGTAACTAAAGTTGTTAAGGGTGGTAGAAACTTCCGCTTTAGTGCATTGGTTGTAGTCGGCGATGAGAACGGGCATGTAGGCGCTGGAATAGGAAAAGCAGCAGAAATACCTGATGCCATTAGAAAAGGTATTGAAGATGCTAAGAAAAATCTTATAAAAGTACCTTTAGTAGAAACAACTGTTCCCCATGAAGTTATTGGGGAATTCGGTGCCGGTAAAGTGTTAATTAAACCAGCTAGCGAAGGTACCGGAGTTATAGCCGGAGGACCTGTAAGAGCGGTTCTTGAATTAGCGGGAGTTCGTAATATAAGAACAAAGTCTTTAGGATCAAATAATCCTATAAATATGGTACGTGCTACTATTGAAGGACTTTCCCGTTTAAAGACAGCTGAAGAAGTGGCTAAACTCAGAAATAAGACGGTAGAAGAAGTATTAGGTTAGGAGGGGACTCTAGTGGCTAAGCTCAGAATTACTCTGGTAAGGAGTACCAATAAACTTAAAGAAAAACAGTTGGCTACTGTTAGAGCTTTGGGATTAAAGAAAATAAGATCTGTAGTTGAGCATCAGGACAATCCTCAAATTAGAGGAATGATCAAAAAAGTAGAACACGTTGTTTCAGTAGAAGAAATATAAAAGGAGGTGTAATCCATGAAGTTGTTTGAATTACAACCAGCACCAGGTTCAACAAAAGCACCTAAAAGAAAAGGTAGAGGGCACGGCACAGGTAATGGTAAAACTGCCGGAAGAGGTCATAAAGGACAAAATGCTCGTGCAGGCGGTGGAGTTAGACCAGGATTTGAAGGTGGCCAGATGCCTCTCTATAGAAGAATTCCGAAGAGAGGATTTAATAATAAGTTATTTGCGAAAGTTTACGCTGAAGTAAATGTTTCAGACTTAAATGTTTTTGAAGACGGTGCTGTTATAACACCTGAAGTTTTAATTGAAAAAGGACTTGTTAAAAAAGTCGTTGACGGCGTAGCGATTTTAGGAAACGGCGAACTTAATAAGAAACTTACTGTTAAAGCTGCAAGATTTACAAAAACAGCTTCAGCAAAAATTGAGGCTGCGGGAGGAAAGGCAGAGGTGATATAAAATGGGTGGAATGTTGGATACTATAAGAAATGCCTGGAAAATTCCCGATTTAAGAAGGAAAATGTTTATAACATTAATTATGCTTTTAATTTTTAGATTGGGATCACATGTTCCTGTTCCTGGTATGAGTGCAGAAAGACTTGCACAGTTAACAGGAACCGGGACTATATTTGGATTTTTTGACATAGTATCGGGCGGTGCGTTTTCACAAGCAACAATATTTGCAATGAGCATTACACCATATATCAACTCTTCGATTATTATGCAGCTTTTAACAGTTGCTATTCCGAAGCTTGAACAGCTAGCTAAAGAAGGCGAAGAAGGAAGAAAGATTATTGCACGTTATACAAGATACGGAACGGTTATTTTAGCATTTTTACAAGCTACTGGATTGTATTTTGGACTCAGAGGTGCGGTTTCAAATCCCGGAGTATTTTCCTATTTAACAATCACATTATCCTTTACAGCCGGTACGGCTTTCTTGATGTGGTTGGGAGAACAGATTACTGAGTACGGTATTGGAAATGGTATTTCACTTTTGATTTTTGCGGGTATACTTTCAAGAGCGCCCCAAGGTGCTTTGGCGATTTATTCTAATTACAAAATGAATAAGTTTGGTCCTCAAGGCATACTTGGAATTCTTGGAGTTACTGCAGTATTAGTATTAACTTTGCTGGTTATTGCATTGGTTGTATGGGTACAAGAAGCGGAAAGAAGAATACCGGTGCAATACGCAAAGAGAGTTGTAGGAAGAAAGATGTACGGTGGACAGAGTACTCATATTCCTATAAAAGTTAACTTGGCCGGTGTTATTCCAATAATCTTTGCTATGTCATTTATAGCATTACCTTCAACTCTGGTATCCTTCTTTGCACCAGAGGCATCCGGTCCTGTTATTAACTATATAAAAAATATGCAGTCAAGAATTGAAATATCCATTTTATCTGGGTTGTTGGTAATGTTCTTTACATTCTTCTATACACTTATCCAGTTCAATCCGGTGGAATTAGCTAATAATATTAAGAAAAACGGAGGATTTATCCCCGGTATAAGACCTGGCAAACCAACATCAGATTATATTACAAAAGTTTTAAACAGAATTACATGGTTCTCAGCAGTATTCCTCGCATTAATTCAAATAATGCCTGCGATACTTCAAGCTATAACCAATATTAACGGAGTTTGGTTTGCAGGAACTAGTGTTTTAATCCTTGTTGGTGTTGCGTTAGATACTGTTAAACAGGTTGAATCGCAGATGCTGATGAGGCATTATAAAGGATTTTTAGATTAGTAAGTACATTTGTAACACATTTTTACTACGTCAGAGAAATCAAAAAGTGCGGAAAAAGTATTTGAGATCTCTGAGATATGCCGGAATAGGAGAAATGTGTTACAAAGTACTGCTAACTATAATATAAAGCTTTTTGATTAGAAGAAGTAAAGAGTGAATTTTTAACATTATAAAGAATGAAATTTATAATGTTAAAATTCACTTAAAGAATAATGAAAAATTTGATATAAAGATTCATATTGTGAAAAGGGAAAAATTTTTGCAATTAAAGTATAGGTAGTTAGTTTATATCGTGTTTCATAATTAAATTGCAGCATGGTATTCTGGAGGTTCATATGAAAATTGTTTTATTGGGTGCCCCAGGTTCAGGAAAGGGGACACAGGCAGCAAATATTTCAGAGTGGTATAAAATCCCTCATATATCTACTGGAGATATATTTAGAAGCAACATTAAGAATGGAACTGAATTAGGAAAGAAAGCTAAAGAATATATTGACAAGGGATTACTTGTTCCGGATGAATTGACAATTGATATTGTAAGAGATAGACTAAAACAGTCGGACTGTGAAAATGGATTTATACTTGACGGCTTTCCAAGAACAGTAAATCAAGCGGAAAAGCTCGATGAAATGCTCAAACAAATGGGAACTAACCTTGATGTAGTATTGAACATAGAGGTATCAGATAGTGAAATTATTGCAAGAATGGGTGGCAGAAGAGTATGTACCAAGTGTGGTATGAGCTATCATGTTGAGTTCAATCCACCAGCAGAAGGAGATACTTGTAAAGCTTGTGGAGAAAAAGTTGTTCAAAGAGAAGACGATAAAGAAGAGACAGTGCTTCAAAGACTTCAGACTTACCACAAGCAGACTGAGCCACTTATTGAATATTATAAAAAGGATAATAAACTTGTCACTGTTGAAGGTCAAAAAAATATTGAGGATACTACAAGCGCTGTAAAAAAAGCTTTAGGTGGAATTTAAATGATATCAATAAAATCCAAAAATGAATTAGACCTTATGAGAAGGGCTGGAGAAGTTGTAGCTCTTGCTCACAAGAAAGTTGAGGAGGCTATTAAGCCTGGAGTTACAACTGCAGAACTTGACAGAATTGCTGAGGAAGTAATCAGAAAACATGGTGCTATTCCATCATTTAAAGGTTATAATTGTCCATATCCCGACGGAATAGATTATCCTGCAAGCATATGTGCTTCAGTAAACAATGAAGTGGTACACGGTATTCCTGGTTTAAGGGAGCTAAAAGATGGAGATATTATAAGTATTGATATTGGTGCTTATTTAAACGGTTTTCATGGTGATGCTGCAAGAACCTTTGCTGTAGGGAATATAACGCCGGAAGCTCAAAGGCTTATTGAAACTACCAAGCAGAGTTTCTTTGAGGGAATAAAAAATGCAATAGAAGGAAATAGGATAATTGATATTTCTTCTGCCATTGAGAGCTATGTAGTTTCCTTTGGATACTCAGTTGTCAGAGATTATGTAGGTCATGGTATAGGCAGGGAAATGCATGAAGAACCTCAAATACCGAATTATCGCAGCAGAGAGAGGGGTCCAAGATTACAACGAGGTATGACACTAGCTGTAGAACCTATGGTTAATGAAGGAACATACAAAGTTAAACTTCTTCCAAATAAATGGACAGTTGTGACTGCTGACGGTAAGCTCTCAGCTCATTATGAAAATACAATAGCTATTACGGAGAATGAACCGATTATATTGACAATGTTGGACTAAGGATGTAGGCAGCAAACAGAGGTGAAAAAAATGGATTTAACCCTTGGTCAGGTAGTGTATTCAAAAGCAGGCAGGGATAAAGGCAAAAAGTTTATTGTAGTAGAGATTGTTGACGAACTATATGTGAAGATATGCGATGGAGACCTTAGAAAAATTGAGAAGGCTAAGCTAAAAAAGATAAAGCATTTACAAGTTACAGGAGAAGTTATTCTTCCTTTAAAAGAAAAATTGGAGAAGAAAGCTAGAGTTTCAAACTCTGACATACGAAAAGCCTTAGAAGTGACAGAAAATAATATTAAATAAATTGCATTTATGCTTTAAAGTGAAAGAAAACTAATAAAATGGCAAAGAAATATATTCAAATATAAAAAGTGGGTTTAAAGTAGGTAAGGAGGGAGTTGAGTCTTGTCAAAGGAAGATGTTATTGAAGTAGAAGGTAAGGTTGTAGAAGCATTACCGAATGCTATGTTTGAAGTGGAGCTTGATAATGGACATAGAATACTGGCCCATATCTCAGGAAAATTAAGAATGAATTTTATCAGAATTTTACCGGGAGATAGGGTTACCCTTGAGTTATCTCCTTATGATTTGACCCGTGGTAGAATAACTTGGAGAGCAAAATAATATATAAAGCGGTATATTAGTTAGAAAGCTTTATACGAAATTAAGATTTATGCATCAGAATATTTTTGAAGAATGTTAATAAGTAACGAAAGAATAGATTTCGTGAAAAAGTTTTAAGGAGGATTAAAGATGAAGGTAAAACCATCAGTTAAAGTTATTTGTGAAAAATGCAAAATAATTAGAAGAAAAGGCAGAGTAATGGTAATCTGTCAAAATCCTAAGCATAAGCAAAGGCAAGGTTAATTATTAGAGATGACAGTTGACAATGGGCAGTACTTATCGTTAAATATATATAGGAATTTTCAGATTTTGATTCCGATTTATATATTAACAGTCAGAAGACTGTCTTTTGTCAACTGTCATCAATACAGTAAAAAATAACATACAGGATGCGGCTGCGCAATATAAGTTTTCTTCATTATGAAGAGAGTTATATTGTGTCCTGGAGTGTTTATTTTATAAATTAATTTAAATTGCGAATTGTTTGGCATAGCTAATAACTACTGAATCTTATTGGAGGTGTAAAAAAAGATGGCGCGTATTGCCGGAGTCGATTTACCCAGAGAAAAAAGGGTAGAAATTGGATTGACTTATATCTATGGAATTGGCAGATCTTTGTCAAACCAGATATTGTCGAAAACAGGTATTAATCCTGACACAAGAGTTAGAGATTTGACTGATGATGAAATAAGTAAACTTAGAGAGATTATTGACAAAGAATATAAAGTTGAAGGTGACTTAAGAAGAGAAGTTTCGCTTAACATTAAGAGATTAATGGAAATTGGATGTTATAGAGGCAGAAGACACAAAATGGGTCTACCTGTAAGAGGACAGAGGACTAAGACAAATGCTAGAACAAGAAAAGGTCCAAAGAAAACTGTTGGAGTACAAAGAAAGAAATAGTTAAAGGAGGTTAGCGATTTAATGTCAACTAAAACAGCTGGTGGTAAGAGAACCACTAGAAAAAGAAGAGAACGTAAAAATATTGAACGTGGTGCAGCACATATACGCTCCACTTTTAATAATACAATAGTAACTTTGACCGATGTATCAGGAAATGCAATTGCTTGGTCAAGTGCAGGAAGTCTTGGTTTTAGGGGTTCAAAAAAGAGCACGCCTTTTGCAGCTCAAATGGCTGCAGAAACAGCAGCAAAGGCAGCTATGGAACATGGATTAAAAACGGTTGAAGTATATGTTAAGGGTCCAGGATCAGGTAGAGAAGCTGCTATTAGAGCACTGCAAGCTGCAGGTCTTGAAGTAAGTCTCATAAAAGATGTTACTCCAATTCCTCACAATGGTTGCAGACCACCTAAGAGAAGAAGAGTTTAATAATATAAAGATATCGTGGTAATAAATAGTAAAAATGTTATTTGTGTAATTAATACTCATTGGAGGTGTAAAATTAAATGGCAAGATATACCGAAGCATCTTGCAGACTTTGCCGTAGGGAAGGTGAAAAACTTTTCCTAAAAGGTGAGAGATGCTATACAAATAAATGTGCTGTTGCCAGAAGAGGCTATGCTCCTGGACAACATGGACAGAGCAGAAAGAAATTATCAGAATATGGTATACAGCTTCGTGAAAAACAAAAAGCAAGAAGATATTATGGAGTACTCGAAGGTCAATTTAGAAAATATTTCGAAATGGCTGTTAGGAGAAAGGGAGTTACTGGAGAAAACTTGCTCCAAATATTAGAATTAAGACTTGATAACGTAGTTTATAGATTGGGTCTTGCTACATCTAGACCGGAAGCAAGACAATTAGTTAGACATGGTCATTTTACTGTTAACGGCAGTAGGGTTAACATACCATCATATATAACTAAGTTAGGAGATACTATCGCTGTAGCTGAAAAGAGCAAATCTTCTCCGAAGATAAAATCAGTATTAGATATCACAGCAGGAAAAGTTATTCCAAAATGGCTTGAGGTAGATACTGAAAACCTTACTGGTAAGATTGTTGCTCTTCCATCAAGAGAAGATATTGATTTACCGTTAAAAGAAAATCTTATTGTTGAGTTATACTCCAAGTAATAAAAATGTAGATAGAAATAAATGGAGCTCAGTTATTTTTGTTTCATTATTTCTAAGTTTTGATATTAATGAATTTACTTGGTGCAGCAACTGAAAATTCTCAAATTATAGATGGAAGTTCAATATATGGTACGATTAGAGATAAAGAATATTGAATCGGTTGCCCTCAAAAAAATAAATTTGTTGTAAAAGGAGGGTTTTTGATGATAGAAATTGAAAAGCCTAAGATAGAGTGTGTGATTTCTAGCGAGGATAACACTTACGGCAAATTTGTAGTTGAACCTTTGGAGCGAGGATATGGTATAACTCTAGGTAATGCATTAAGAAGAATATTGCTTTCATCTCTACCTGGAGCAGCTGTTACATCAATAAAAATTGATGGTGTATTGCATGAATTCTCAGTAATACCTGGTGTGGTTGAAGATGTAACAGAAATTATTCTTAATATAAAAGGCCTATCTTTAAAGCTTCATGGTGACGGACCTAAAGTTATGTATATTGATGCTGATGGTGAAGGAGAAGTAATTGCCGGTGATATTAAAACTGATGCAGATATTGAGATCCTTAATCCACAGCACAAAATAGCAACGCTGAGCGGGGATCGTAGGCTTTACATGGAACTAACAGTAAATAGAGGACGTGGCTATGTCTCAGCAGAAAAAAATAAACACCCGGGACAGCCAATAGGTATTATACCTATTGATTCAATTTATACTCCGGTTACTAAGGTAAATTATACTGTTGAAAATACACGTGTCGGACAAGTTACGGATTATGATAAGTTGACCTTGGAAGTATGGACAAACGGAAGTATAAAGCCTGATGAAGCAATTAGTCTTGGTGCAAAAATAATGAGCGAGCATTTGAATCTGTTTATTGATTTGTCTGATAATGCTAAGAACGCTGAAATTATGGTAGAGAAAGAAGAGACCAAGAAAGAAAAAGTTCTTGAAATGACAATCGAAGAACTGGATTTGTCAGTTAGGTCTTATAACTGCTTGAAGAGAGCAGGAATAAATACTGTTGAAGACCTTACAAACAGGACAGAAGAAGATATGATGAAGGTTAGAAACCTTGGTAAAAAGTCCTTGGAAGAAGTATATAACAAGCTTAAGGCATTAGGTTTGTCATTAGCTCCAAGTGAAGACTAATCAACAAAAAGTCGAATAGAGGTTTGGTGAAAAGGAGGTAAAAGAATGCCAGCGCAAAGAAAATTAGGGCGACCTACCGACCAGAGAAAAGCGATGCTTAAAAGTTTAGTGTCAGCCCTATTTGAAAAAGGTAAAATCGAAACTACTGAGGCGAGAGCCAAAGAAGTTAAAAATATTGCAGAAAAGCTTATCGCAATAGCTGTTAAAGAGTGCGATAACTTTACATCAAAACAGGTTAAAATTAGTGCACCGAAAGTTGATTCAAAGGGTAACAAAATTACAAATAAAGTTACATCTAGAAATGGTAGAACTTACTACGTTGTTGAAAGAGAAATTAAGACTGATATGGTCCGTGTAGACAATCCTTCAAGGCTGAATGCTAGAAGGAAAGCTATGAATTGGCTCTATAGGATCAAAGATGCTGAAGGAAAGACAATTAATTTAACAAATAAGCTTTTTGATGAAATTGCTCCTAAGTATAAAGATAAGAACGGTGGATATACAAGGATCTACAAGTTAGGACCAAGAAAAGGCGACGGAGCAGAAATGGTAATATTAGAGCTTGTATAATATAAGCAAAAAAGGATTAGGTGGACTTGTTATCCACGCTAATCCTTTTTTATTTACAATCATGAAAATAGGAAAAATTAAAGAATGAATATCTGACAGCTTATTGTAAGACTTATTTAGAAAAGTTAAAAATAAAGAGGAAAATATGACAATGAATATAATAAAATTCGACAATACTGAATATAAGTATAAAAGTCATACAGAAATAGAAGAAAAACCTGCTGTATCCAATCTAAATTTAGAGATTGAACAAGGACAGTTTGTGGTTGTAATAGGCAAAAATGGCTCCGGGAAATCAACTTTTGCACGTTTAATGAATGCCTTAATCCTCCCGACTAAAGGTGCCGTTTATATTAACGGATTAAAAACATCGGAAGATGAGTATTTATGGGATATAAGACAATGCGTAGGCATGGTATTCCAAAATCCTGATAATCAAATAGTGGCAACTTCTGTTGAGGAAGATGTGGCTTTTGGTCCGGAAAATTTAGGGGTTCCCTCTAATGAAATAAAAGCAAGAGTAGAAGATTCACTGAAGGCTGTAGGAATGTCTGAGTACAAGAAATCAGCGCCTCATAATCTATCCGGAGGACAAAAACAGAGAATTGCAATAGCAGGTATTCTGGCTATGAAACCAAAGTGCATAATATTGGACGAGGCAACATCTATGCTTGACCCCGTAGGAAGAAAAGAAGTTTTGGAAGTTTTAAAGAAGTTAAATTTAGAGGAGAATATTACGATTATACATATAACACACCATATGAATGAGGCTATATATGCCGATAGGGTGGTTATTATTGAAGATGGGAAAGTTATAAAAGATGGCACGCCCCGAGAGATTTTTGCCGATGTGGAAGGGATCAAAAAATTAGGTTTGGACGTTCCACAAGTGACAGAATTATTCTATGAATTAAAAAAGGAAGGTTTTGAACTTCCACTGGAAATTATAGATGTGGATGAAGCAGTGGAGGTATTGAGGAGCCTGTTAATTTAAAGTAGCAGCTTAGCCGGAATTAATTAAAAGAATACCAGGTACAAAGCTAGACAGTAAAAGTTAATCTAATTATAGATATAGCGATATTTATAAGCAGCAAATTTCTACAGTAAAAGCCTATTGTTATATACTTTTAGTGCTTTTTAGTATCCAGTATCCAGCGTCTTTATTTATTACTTCACAATTGCCGTATATGGATTCAAGTTTATCGAAAGCGGAATTTGCACCTTGCTTCTTTTGAATAACAAGATATATTGCTCCATTAGTATTGAGGAAATCAATACTCTGCTCGAAGAGTGGGTAAATAACTTTTTTACCGGCCCTTATAGGAGGGTTGCTGACTATTACATCGAATTTGCCTACAACCTTTTCAAAACCGTCGCTTTGTATAGCTTTGGCATTTTTTATATTATTAAGCTTTATATTTCGGTTTGCCAATTCTACTGCCCTTTCATTTATATCAACCATTGTAACATCAGAAGATGGGTTTAAAAGTGATAGGGAAATTCCAATAACACCGTAGCCGCAACCCAAATCAAGAATTTTACCGGTAGTTTGCGGAACTGAATTAATAAGAAGATTACTGCCGAAATCTACTCTTCTTTTTGAAAAGACTCCTGCATCAGTAATAAGTTCCAGTTCTATATCTTTAACTTTAAAGTGTACTTTATTTTCATCGTGCGAAACTGTGGGTTTTTGGGTATAGTAATGTTCCATTATATTTCCTCCTAAATTCATAAAAATAATAGGTTTATAATATTAGTATTGTTTGAAAGTATGCTATTAATTATATCACATCCCAATATTATTTTTAAGGCAATAAAATTACAGGCTTGAAGTAGTGGAATAAAAAGTGTATAAATATTATGATATGCAAAAAGACACTAAATTTATTTTAACTAAGAGTAAATAGAGTAAATTCAAAAAGTGATTTTGGCTGGAGGTAAAATGACAATTAAAATAGAGAACCTTTCATATGTTTACATGAAGGGAACTCCTTTTGAGAAAAAAGCATTGGATAATATAAATATAGTTATTAATGACGGTGACTTTCTGGGGATCATTGGACATACCGGCTCCGGTAAGTCCACACTTGTCCAACACATGAATGGAATACTAAAACCTACTTCAGGAAAGATATATATCGATGGTATTGATATATCGGGTAAAAATGCGAAAGAACTTAGAAATCAAGTTGGTATTGTATTTCAATATCCTGAACATCAGCTGTTTGAGGAAACAGTTTTCAAGGATATAGCTTTCGGTCTTGAAAGGAGAGGGCTTAAAGAAGCTGAAATAGAAGAAAAAGTTAAAAATGCTTTAAAGATGGTTGATCTTCCGGAAGAAATTTTATCAAAATCTCCTTTTGATCTTTCGGGCGGGCAGAAAAGAAGAGTAGCCATCGCTGGTGTTTTAGTCCTAGAGCCAAGAATACTTGTTTTGGATGAACCAACTGCAGGACTTGACCCAAAGGGCAGAGAAGCTGTGTATGAGTTGATTTTGAATCTTCACAGACAGCTTAAAATAACTGTTATTTTGGTATCCCATAGCATGGAAGATATCGCGAGAATTGTCAAAAGGGTAATAGTTATGAACAGAGGAACTATAGAAATGGATGGAGCATTAGAGGAGATTTTTAAGCAGTCTGAAAGACTTGAGCAAATTGGGTTATCGGTTCCTCAAATAACTTATTTGATGAAAAAACTAAAAAGCTATCTACCTGAAATTAACGATAATATTTTTACTGTTGAAGAAGCAAAAAAAGAAATAATAAAATGTTTATTAAATCGGAAGGTGAAATCAAAATAGGGTGAAATAAATGATAAAAGATATAACATTAGGTCAATACTTTCCAGGCGAATCTATTATACATAGAATGGACCCGAGAGTTAAAATTGTGCTGACAATGGTACTAATGGTAACATTGTTGATTATTGAGTCATATGTTTCATTTTTGCTGTATGCGGTATTGGTTTTTGCAGCTGTAATAGTGTCAAAAGTACCGGTAAAGTATACTCTAAAAGGTCTTAAGCCTATCATGTTTATTGTTGTTTTTGCGGCGATTATGAATATTTTTTTTACACCCGGTACAGCAATACTGAGTTTTAAATTTATAAGGATAACTATAGAGGGAATTCATTTAGCGGTAAAAATGGCACTTAGGCTCTCATTGCTTGTTGTCAGCACTTCACTTCTTACGTTGACCACAACTCCTATAGCATTGACTGATGGAATTGAAAGATTGTTTGAACCGTTAAAATATATTAAAGTTCCTGTACATGAATTTGCGATGATGATGACCATTGCCCTTAGATTTATTCCTACACTGCTGGAAGAGACGGAAAAAATAATGAAAGCTCAAATATCAAGAGGAGCTGATTTTGACTCGGGTAATATTGTAAAAAGGGCAAAAAGTTTTATCCCCATACTGGTGCCATTATTTGTAAGTGCCTTTAGAAGAGCTGACGAGTTGGCCGATGCAATGAACGCAAGATGTTATAGGGGAGGAATTGGTCGAACGAGAATGAATGAGTTACATTTATCAAAAATTGACTTTATTACAAGTATGGTGGTAATAGTTTTTGAAATGCTATTAATATTGATTTAGTAATATATAACATATGTACAATGCCTTAAATTACTTGTATAATTATTTATACATGAAGTAATCAATAGCATTACACAATAGTTAAGAATTTTTTTAAGTAGCTGGATAGTCTATTTCATGTTAATGAAATGGGTTATTTTTATAAAAGTTAAAGTCAATCACTAATAAAAATTGGGGAGGTTATTTATGTATTCTGTGGGTATTGACCTAGGGGGAACAAATATAGCAGCAGGCTTGGTTGACATGGATGGAAAGATATTGTATAAGGAGAGCGTTCCGACCAATGCACAAAGACCTTATACGGAAATAATTAAAGATATGGCAGAGGTAGCCTATAGTGTAATTAAGGGTGCGGGTGTAAAAATAGATGAGGTAGAGAAGATAGGCATAGGAAGCCCAGGTACTCCAAACTGTGAAGAAGGCATTCTGGTTTTTAGTGGCAACCTTAATTTCAGAAATGTTCCTATAAGAGCAGAAATGCAGAAGTATATAAATATGCCTGTGTATCTCGATAATGATGCAAACTGTGCAGCCTTGGCTGAGAGTGTTGCAGGAAGCGCAAAAGGAGCAAAGCACTCGGTTACAATTACATTAGGAACAGGTATAGGCGGAGGAATAATTATTGACGGAAAAATCTATAGCGGATTTAACTATGCCGGTGCAGAAATAGGCCATATGGTAATATACTGTGACGGTGTACAGTGTACCTGTGGAAGAAAAGGGTGTTGGGAAACTTATGCTTCTGCTACTGCATTAATAAGACAAACTATTAAAGCTGCGCAAGAAAATCCCAATTCAATAATTAACAAGTTGGTTGAAGGCGATTTATCAAAAATAAATGCCAAAACTGCTTTCGATGCTGCAAAACAAGGAGACGAAGTAGGAAACAGGGTTGTTCAGCAATATATAAAGTATATAGCTGAAGGACTTATAAATGTGATAAATATATTTATGCCGGAAGTGGTTGTAATTGGCGGCGGAGTTTGTAAAGAAGGCGAATATTTGCTTAAACCATTAAGGGAAATGGTATACGCTGGGGTATTCAGCAGAGAAGAGATACCTCAGACACAAATAAAGACAGCCCTAATGGGTAATGATGCCGGAATAATTGGTGCTGCTATGCTGGGATAATAAGTTACAAAATTTTTATAGTATAAATTATTAAGGGCACAGAAAATTGTGTCCTTTATAATTATATGAGAGTTTAAAAATAACCTACTGATGGAGAAATGTTTGCTAAAATTATTACTTATGAGGAATAATAGAGGAAAGTATACAGGTGATAAAGTAATGAAAAATGTAAAACTTACAATTGAATATGACGGAACCAATTATCATGGCTGGCAAGCTCAGTCAAACGCCAAAACGGTTCAAGGAACAGTTGAAAAGGCTATACATGGATTAACGGGAGAAAAAATAACTATAACCGGTTCAAGTAGGACGGATCAGGGAGTTCATGCCTATGGACAAGTTGCAAACTTTTTTACTAATTCCAATATTCCTCCTGATAGATTTTCCTACGCTTTAAACAGAATGCTTCCTGATGATATAGTTATAAAAAAATCAGAAGAGGTTGGCATGGATTTTCATGCCAGATATTGTTCGAAGGGTAAGAAATATAGATATTTAATTTATAACTCCAGTTTTCCGTCGGCGATATACCGAAATAGGGCTTATCACATATCCCACTGTTTGGATATGGAAAAAATGAATAGGGCAATTAAATATTTTAAAGGTACCTATGATTTTTCGGCATTCCGGGCAACAGGCAGCAGTACAAAAACCTCAGTAAGAACCATCTTTGATGTAAGTCTTAGTAAGAGCGAGGACATAATTTGTTTTGAAGTATCGGGAGATGGCTTTTTATATAACATGGTAAGAATTATGGTCGGGACAATAGTTGACGTTGGAATGGGAAGAATAGAGGCCGAGGATATTCCTTGTATTATTGAAAGCTTAGATAGAAAAAGAGCAGGAAGAACAGCTCCCCCTCAAGGCTTATATCTTGTAGAAGTTTATTATTGAATTAAAAAAGGATTAAAATGACTTTCAGATGGCAAAGCTATTTCAAAATATAGTTTTTTATGATTTTATTTCTAAAAAACATCGAACAAAGTCTAGAAAGGGTGAGTTCAAAGGTTTTGGAATAATTAAAAAAATGAAATGACGGACGATTATAGAAGAGTATGAAGTAAAAATAGGCAAAAAAGCAAAGGAAACAAAAGATAAATTAAAAAAATAATAAAATATACTTGACACATATCAGTGCCTGTATTAAAATGATTAAGTGTCGAAAATTTGGTTCACGAATAATTGAACTAAAGGTTAATTTCTATAAATACTTTTTAGGATTGTTTAAGGAGGTTCGAGATTGAATGAAGACTTTTATGGCGAAAGCCAACGAAGTTGAAAGAAAGTGGTATGTTGTTGATGCTGAAGGCAAACCACTTGGAAGATTAGCAAGTGAAGTTGCAAAAATTTTAAGAGGAAAGCATAAACCAGAATATACTCCTCATGTTGATACAGGAGACCATGTAATAGTGGTAAATGCTGAAAAAGTTGTTCTTACAGGAAAGAAATTGGATCAGAAGTTGTACAGACATCACTCACTTTATCCTGGAGGTTTGAAGGAAATAAAGTACAGGGCCTTTTTGAAGGATAAGCCTGAAAGAGCAGTTGAATTAGCTGTTAAAGGTATGCTTCCAAAGAATAGCCTTGGAAGAGCAATGTTTAAAAAATTGAAGGTTTACAGAGGTGCTGAGCACAATCATGCAGCTCAAAAACCTGAGAAACTTGAAATATAATATCTAGGAAGGGAGGAGTCGGAATTTATGTCAAATGTACAATATTATGGAACTGGAAGAAGGAAAAAATCTGTTGCGAGAGTTAGACTTGTTCCTGGCGAGGGAAAAGTTATTATAAATGATAGAGAGCTTGATAATTACTTTGGTTTGGAGACTTTAAAAGTTATCGTTAAACAGCCATTAGTACTTACAGATACAGTTAATAAGTTTGATGTAATATGTAAAGTTGTAGGTGGAGGTTATACCGGTCAAGCAGGTGCTATAAGACACGGTATAGCAAGAGCTCTTATAAAAGCTGATGAAGAGTTAAGACCAGTATTAAAGAAAGCTGGCTTCCTCACAAGAGACCCAAGAATGAAGGAAAGAAAGAAATACGGTCTCAAGAAAGCAAGAAGAGCACCACAGTTCTCAAAAAGATAATATTTTGGAAGCAATCCCTCAAACATGTGTGTTTGGGGGATTTTTTAGTATGTTCAATATTAGATATAAACTAGTTACTTTTCATTTCGCTGTTTTCTCAATATAAGTGTTTATAAGTATAAAAATTAAAATTATTTTTAAGTAAAAAAGTAATGATTCGTGTAGCAAATGGTTATTGGAGAAGCATACTATGAAAAAATAGAACATAATCACGGAATTTTATAAATAAAATATAATTTTTTAGTGTTATGTTGAGGGTGAAAAATTAAACGTACCTTAGTAAAATGTTCGAAATAAAAAAATAATGTTTGAATGCAAACATAGTTAGCAAGGCGATTTTTAATAAAAGTAAATTGCCCGTGTGAAATAAATGGGCAATTTATTAATTTAGTTAATACTTGAAGGATTATAATGTTTCTCTATTGATTGTTTTTCCGGATCTACTATTATTATTTCTTTGCCGAGTTCAACTATTTTATTGATAGAATCGCTCGGTGCTTTATTATCAGTAATAATGATATCAATTTGTTCGAGAGGGAACGAATTACATAGTGAATTGATTCCCCATTTGGAATAATCCAATAACAAAATACGTTTCTGAGCTATGGAAGCTAAGGCTTTTTTGGTTGCAGTCAATGATTGAGAATGTTCGAAAGCTCCTCCAGGAACGCGAAAAGAACGACACGATAGAAATGCAACATCGGCTTGATATTGTTTCATAATGTCCGGATCCGCAAAAATAATTGAACGATTTTTGTGATGAAGAAAACCGGTTGGAATTAAAACCTGTATGTTTTCATTATTAGATAATGTCATTGAAGCTGTAAGGCTAGTTGTGATAACAGACAGATGATGAATATCTTCAGGTAACATGTCAACCAATAATTGAATTGTAGTTCCGGAGTCTAAACATATAGTTTGGTGCGGATGAACGTATGAAAGAGCAGCCATAGCTATAGCAGTCTTTTCCTGCTTATGTTCTCTAATTTGAATATAGTAATCTGTTGGTTGTGCAGGTTTTAAAAGCATTGCATAGCCACGTTCTCTCTTTACAAAATTCATTTCTTGCAACTCATCAAGATTTCTCCGTACTGTCATTTCAGTACAGTTTAACTTTTCTGCAAGTTCTCTTATAGAAATTGTATTTTGCTTTTCCATAATCTCAATAATCTTTGAATGACGATCTTTTTTCATTTATTCTATACCTCGCCTCAAACGCAAAATTTAAGCTGATTTAATGTCTTTGTATGTAAAAAATACAAAATCACATTATAATTATATACTAATTGATTAAATAATACAACCCAAATTGTGCCATAGTATTAAAAGAAGAATATAAAAATGTTCGAATTAGATAAAAAAATGTTTGACAAAAAACATTAAATGTGGTTTAATATTAAATGAACAAAAGAAATTGAACGGGAAGAGATAACATGGATAAATTTTATATTCTTAGCATTGATCAGAGCACACAGGGCACAAAAGCTATTATTTTAAACGAGTCTGGAACTATTCAAGCAAGGTATGATCTTCCACACAGGCAAATTATAAATGAATATGGATGGGTTTCTCATGACCCGGAAGAAATATATGAAAACGTAATTAAAACTGTGAAGATGGTGGTAGAAAAAGCAGGCATAGATAAAAACCGGATTCGTTGTATGGGAATTTCAAACCAGAGAGAAACAACAGTGGTATGGGACAGGAAAACAGGCAAACCTCTTAATAATGCGATTGTTTGGCAATGCAACAGAGCAAAAGATATTTGTGAAAGAATAAAGAAAGAGAGATATGGAAATAGCATAGCTGCAAAATCGGGCTTGCAGCTCTCACCGTATTATCCTGCCGGAAAAATGGCGTGGTTTATGGAGAATGTTCCGCAGGTAGCGGAAAAGGCAGCTGAAGGAAACGCAGCTTTTGGGACGATAGACAGCTGGCTGATTTATAAGCTGACAAAGGGAAAAAGTTTCAAGACTGATTATTCAAATGCCAGCCGTACACAGCTTCTTAATTTAACCACATTGCAATGGGATGAAGAACTTTGCGACATATTTGGAATATCTCTTAATGCACTTCCTGAGGTTTGTGATTCCAATTCAATTTTTGGAGAAACCGATTTTGAAGGTTATCTTGAAAATCCGATTCCTATATGCGGAGTACTCGGAGATTCACATGGTGCATTGTTTGGACATAACTGCAGAAGAGAGGGAACCATAAAGGTAACTTATGGAACGGGATCCTCAGTTATGTTGAACACAGGAAATATGCCGGTTTTCAGTAAACATGGATTGTCCACTTCCCTTGCGTGGGTAATTGACGGAAAGGCTTCTTATGTTCTTGAAGGAAATATTAATTACACCGGTGCAGTTATTTCATGGCTTAAAGATGATCTTGGATTAATTCAATCAGCAAAAGAAACTGCAGAATTGTCGAAAAAGGCCAATGTCAGTGATAAAACTTATTTGGTTCCGGCTTTTACCGGTTTGGGAGCGCCTTATTGGAAAAGCGAAGCTAAGGCCATCATTATCGGGATGAGCCGTTCTACAGGCAAGGCGGAGCTGGTGAAAGCCGCTAATGAGTCTATTGCTTACCAGATTAATGATGTTATTTCAGCAATGCGAAAAGATACAGGACTAAAAATTGCCGAATTATGTGTTGATGGCGGACCGACTAGAGATGATTATTTGATGCAATTCCAGAGCGATATTTCTGATGTAGACATTAAAATTCCAAATGTTGAGGAACTTTCAGCAATAGGAGCGGGATATTTGGCTGGAATGTCGGCTAATGTATATGATAATGACAAAGTATATAATGCCATATCGTATCGGTTTTATCATCAAAAAATGCCCCCTCAAAGACGTAAAGAAAGACTTGACGGTTGGAATGCAGCAATAAATATGCTTTTAAGCAGGGAGGGAGATTAAGATGTTGACAGCAGAACATAAAAAGAAACTTATGATCCAGGCTGCTGATGTGCGTACCAAGACTACAGAGTTAATCTATAAAGGCAATGGAGGCCATATTGGTGGGGATCTCTCAGAAGTAGATATACTGACTGTTTTATTTGATTATATGAAACATGATCCTAAAAATCCAAATTGGGACGGCAGGGATTATTTTATTCTGAGTAAGGGTCATTCAGCTGAAGCGTACTATATTTTGTTGGCTGAATACGGGTACATAGATCAAAAGGATTTAGATGCCTTTGGCTCTTTCGGTGCGAAATTGGGAGGCCATCCCACCAAAAAAATAAATGGTGTTGAGGCAAATACCGGTTCCCTTGGTCATGGACTTGGTCTTGCTACAGGTATGGCATTGGCATTGAAAAGGGATAAAAAAGATAACAGGGTCTTTGTATTGACCGGAGATGGAGAGCTTGCAGAAGGCAGCAATTGGGAGGCGGCAATGGCAGCAGCGAAATTCAAGCTTAAAAATCTAACTTGGATTATTGACCGCAACCATTTGCAAATTAGCGGAAATACCGAAGAGGTCATGCCCCTTGAAAATCTTAAAGAGAAGACAGAAGCCTTTGGATTTCACACACTGGTTATAGATGGACATAATCTTGATGAAATCAGTGAAGCACTAGACACGCAGGATCCTAATGAAAGGCCGATGTGCATTATTGCCAATACCATCAAAGGAAAAGGTCTTTACTGCGCAGAGAATAAAGCAGAATGGCACCATAAAACACCTACTGCAGAGCAGGTTGAGCAAATGAAAAGGGACATGTTTGAGTATAAAAGGAGTTTGGTATGATGGAAAAAGAGACATGTAGAGGAGCTTTTTCTAAGAAGATATTGGAGGAAGCAAAAAAAGACGGTGATATAGTAGTGGTGTGCACAGATTCTAGAGGATCAGCTTCCCTTGGGAGCTATCCTGAAGAACTGCCGGATCAATTTGTGGAAATGGGAATTGCCGAACAGAATGCCGTAACGGTATCGGCTGGGATGGCTTCAATGGGAAAAAAGGTGTATGTTATTGGACCGGCAAGTTTTTACAGTATGCGTGCTGCCGAACAAGTGAAAGTAGATGTGGCATATTCCCGCAACAATGTGAAAATAATCGGTATCAGTGGTGGAATTAGTTATGGAGCTTTGGGAGCTACACATCATTCGCTGCAAGATATTGCACTCATGAGGGCAATTCCCGGTCTGATTGTGGAAATTCCTTCCGATGCCAATCAGATGAGAGCTTTGGTTGGTAAATTATTGACTACTGAGGAACCTGCATATGTGCGCATAGGACGTGGAGCAGTACCGATAATATACGATGAAAACTGTGATGTAAATATAGGAAAGGCAATTAAATGGTTTGATGGCACCGATGCAGCTATTATAGCATGTGGACAACTGGTTTATCGTGCATTGAAAGCAGCAAAGGAACTGGAAAAAGAGGGCATACATGTTACCGTTTTGGACATGCATACAATTAAACCGCTGGATGAAGAGGCGATTCTTTCTGTGGCAGAAAAGTGCGGGTGTATATTGACTTTAGAAGAACATAGTATTTATGGCGGACTTGGGGGCGCAGTTGCAGAAGTACTTAAAACCCAATCCTCTGTTCCGATAATGATTGCCGGAATTCCGGATGAAGATGTACCAAACGGAAGTGATGAGGAAGTATTTAGATATTATGGAATGGACATACCTGGAATTGTACTAAAGGTAAAAGACTTAATGAAAAAGAAAAAATAGGAATTCGCAAACCACAAAGGCTTATACATAAAAATAATAATTTATCGTCCTATGGAGGTAAAAAGAAATGGAAGGAAAAATGAAGGTCTGCGTTTTGATAGGCAAAGAAAAGTTAGAGTGGGTAGAACGTGATATTCCACAGCCTGGAAAGGGAGAACTGCAGATCAAGCTGGAATATGTAGGAGTGTGTGGTTCAGATTTGCACTTTTACAAAGAAGGACGCCTTGCCAACTGGGAACTTGACGGGCCGCTGGCACTGGGACATGAGCCGGGAGGAGTTGTAACAGCCATAGGAGAAGGTGTTGAAGGGTTTGAGATTGGAGACAAAGTAGCATTGGAACCTGGAGTGCCATGTGGACAATGTGAAGATTGCAGAAAAGGCCATTATAATTTGTGCAGATATGTAAAATTTATGGCCATTCCCCGTGAAAAAGACGGCGTATTTTCAGAGTATTGCGTTCATAATGCAAGCATGTGCTATAAGTTGCCTGAGAATGTCGATACAATGGAAGGTGGACTTATGGAGCCGCTTTCTGTTGGACTTCATGCCACTGAATTGTCAAATGCCAAGATAGGGGAAACTGCTATTGTTTTAGGAAGTGGCTGCATTGGTTTATGCACCGTTATGGCTCTTAAGGCACGAGGAGTAAGTGAAATTTATGTTACCGATGTTGTAGACAAAAGGCTGGAAAAAGCCCTTGAAGTTGGAGCAACCCAAGTATTTAACAGCAAGAGAGAGGACATAGTAAAGTTTGCAAAGACCCTACCCGGTGGCGGTGCCGATCACGTTTATGAATGTGCAGGAAACCGTATAACAACTTTACAAACATGCAAACTGATTAAACGTGCCGGAAAAGTTACACTGGTGGGCGTATCTCCAGAACCTATATTGGAAATAGATATTGCCACATTGAATGCAATGGAAGGTACAGTATATTCGGTATATCGTTACAGAAATCTGTATCCTACTGCAATAGCAGCCGTTTCATCAGGAGTAATTCCACTTAAAAAGATTGTATCCCATGTATTTAATTTTGAGGACTGCATAGAAGCAATTGAATACAGCTTAAATCATAAGGACGAAGTAATAAAATCTGTAATCAAATTTTAATGTGAGCCGATAGCTGTACATAGTTTCTCTGAAATTTTGATTATAGTGCTGTGAGAATTTTATTAGACGGTGAAAGAGCTGAAAAGTTAATAACCAGAACTCTTCTGGTGAAAATAAAAAACTTACATACAAAATAAAGGTCGTGTGTAAGAAATATATGCAAGGAGGATTAATCATGTTAAAAAAAGTAGCAAGTCTTCTTATCACAACTGCCCTTACGGCAACTATGTTGGTTGGGTGTGGTGGCAGTACAACAAGCACTAATAACGGTTCAAGCAACAATAGTAACAGCTCATCAAGCAATGTAAGCAGCTCATCAGACAATGGAAGTACTTCATCAACAAGCGGTACATCAAACAGTGTAAAAGGTAAAACCGATTTGGCGGATGCTAATTTTGATACCAGTTACACGCCAAAAAAAGATTCATACAAAATTTATTGTACTTATAAAAATATTCACGCATGGTATGATGCAATCAAATGCGGTATTGATGCTGCTGTAGCAGATCTTGCAGAAAAAGGTGTTAAAGTGGATTATGAATGGTATGGACCTGCTCAGCCAGATGCTGTTGACCAGGTAAATTCCATTGAAACTGCGATTGGACAAGGTTGGGATTTAATTGCTGTTGACGTTAATCAGCCGGAATTAACAGGAGAAGCAATCAATAATGCTGTGGCAAAAGGTATTCCTGTTGCTGTGTTTGGAACTTCAGACGTAAAAGACTGTGACCGTGCATTCTTTGTAGGAAATGCAGATCCCTATGGCGATGGTTGTGCATTGGCAAAAGCAGTTTGCGAAAAAATGGGCGGTAAAGGTAAAATTGCTATCTTGTCAGGTACTATAGGAGCAGCAGCTCACGAAGAAAGATTACGTGGATTTAAGGATACAATTGCAAAATATCCTGATATGGAAATTGTTGATGAACAGCGTGACAACGACGCCGTTGAAAAAGCAATCAGTATTACAGAATCGTGGCTTCAAGCTTATCCCGATTTAGGAGGTATTCTCTGCAATAACATGTCCAATCCTGTTGGTGCATGCCAAGCTGTAGCTGATGCAGGGAAATCAGGACAGATCGTTATAGGAGGTATGGACCATGACCTTCGCGCCTTAAATGCTTTGAAAGATGGCACTTTATATGTAGCGCAGGTTCAGAACTGCTATGATATGGGATATAAATTAATCTACAATGCAATAAAGACAATTGACGGTGAAAAAGTTGAAGAGTCAACTGCAGTAGGTTCCACTTCTGTATTTGCAAGTGATGCAGATAAATTTATTAATATGTTATATGGAGAGGCAAAATAACATGTGCGAATATGCTATTGAAATGAAGGGCATTTCAAAATCCTTCCCCGGCACAAAGGCGTTGGACGATGTTACATTGCAGCTGAAGAATGGCGAAATCCACGCCCTTGTCGGAGAAAACGGAGCGGGAAAAAGCACTTTAATGAATATTTTGACAGGACAGTTTTTGATGGACAGTGGAGAAATCTTTATGGATGGAAAACCGGTTCGGTTTTCCTCCCCTAAAGATGCTTTAAATAGGAGTATTGTGTTGGTTCCTCAGGAATTGAATTTGGTACGGGAATTAAGCATAGCGGAAAATATTTTTTTGGGCAATGAAGTAGTAAAGAAAAGATTAATTGATTGGAAAAGTACCTGCATAGAAGCAGAGAAACTTCTGGAATTATTGAATGTACATGTGGATGTAAGGCAACCGGTTAAAAAACTGTCGGCGGCTTATCAGCAGCTGGTTTCTATTGCCAGAGCATTGACCTATTCTCCGAAAGTATTAATTTTGGATGAGCCGACAGCAGTATTGACCAAGGCTGAAAAAGAGAGTTTATTCCAATCTATGAAGAACCTGAAGAAAAACGGGACAACCATGGTGTATATCAGTCACCATCTGGATGAGGTAATGGAATTGACCGACCGAATTACCATCATGCGTGATGGCCGTGTAGTCAAGGTTGTAAACACCAATGAGATTACGAAAGATGAAATGATCAATCTGATGGCAGGTAAAAAGGTAGAAAAAACAAAACGCGTAAAGCGTAAGGTATCGGATGAAATCTTTTTTGAAGTTAGGAATCTCACTAGGAAAGGTGAATTTGAGGATATAAGTTTTAATGTAAAGAAAGGCGAAATTTTATGTGTGGCCGGCTTGGTAGGAGCGGGAAGAACTGAGATTTTTAAATGTGCCTTCGGAATTACCGAAAAGGAGCCTGGTGGGAAAATCTTTATCGAAGGTAAGGAAGTAAATATAAATTCCCCTATTGATGCAATTAAATATGGTATGGGATATGTTTCTGAAGAAAGAAGACATGATGGAATTACACCAAATATGTCGGTTATGGAAAACATGATGCTGCCGTCTTATGGTCAATTAAAGAAACATGGCCTGATTGATTATGAAAAAGTAGTTTCCATTACAGAGGATTATATTAAGTCTTTTAGAGTTAAGACGGCTTCGCGGGAGACTCTAATCAAGAATTTATCCGGTGGAAATCAGCAGAAAGTTATTGTAGCAAGATGGATGGCTAAGGGAATTAAAATGTTAATTTTGGATGAGCCTACCAGAGGAATTGATGTTAATGCTAAAGGTGAAATTCATCAGCTTATAAGGGAACTGGCTGATAATGGAGTAGCTGTTGTTGTAATCTCCTCGGAGATGGAAGAGGTGTTGGCATTGGCAGATAGAATCATGGTTATTCAACGGGGTAGAATTGGTGGATACATAAACGATGTCGAAATGACAACACAGGAAGATGTGCTGAAAATGGCATTTCAATGATGGGAGGTTACAGAAGTTATGAGTAGAATTAAAAAGTTTTTAAAATCAACAGCAGGTATGGTTTTAGCAGTAACCATTCTGATAGGTATTGTGGTACATCTCACGACCGGTAATTTTTTCACTTCATATAATATCAGTACTTTGACAAGGGCTGCAGCTTTTGTTATCCTAGTTGGATTCGGGCAAACCATTGTATTGTTAACAGGCGGTATTGATTTGTCTGTAGCATCTATCGCATCAATATGCGGTATGTTTAGTGCAATCTTTATGGTAAATCTGGGGATGAACCCATATCTTGCCATTATATTGGCAAGTCTTTTAGGTTTAGTCTTTGGTGCTGTTAATGGTTTCTTTATCGCTTATTTGAAATTGACACCCTTTATTGTAACATTAGCGACTATGGAAATTTATAAAGGTATTGTTTTTGTAATCACAAAAGGTATGCCCATCACCGGAATGCCGAAATCGGCACAACAACTCGCTAATGGCGTAATTGGCGGTATACTGCCCAATGTTGTTGTTATCATGGCTGTTATCTGCATTTTATTGACCATAATGCTGAACAAAACAAAAACAGGGCGCTATATTTACGCTCTTGGAGGAAACAGAAACTGTGCAAGAATAGTGGGTGTTCCCATTGAAAGGATTGAATTACTTGTTTATAGTCTAAGTGGATTGCTGGCTGCAATTGCCGGTGTATTAATGGCATGTAAACTGGCATCCTTCCAAGCTAGCATAGGTGAAAGCTGGCAAATGGATTCCATTACTTCTGCCGTACTTGGTGGTACTTCCATGGCCGGAGGAATTGGAACTGTCGTTGGTACAATTATAGGTGGTCTTTTAAGCGGTGTTATTACAACCTGTATCACACTTTTACGAGTTTCTTCATACTGGGAAACTATTGTTACCGGTGCAGTTGTTCTAATTGCAGTATTGATTGATGCACTAAAGGACAATGCTTCATTACGTCAGAGAATTCGCGGAATAGTATTTAGGAAATAACATGAAGATTTATTTAGTTCGACATGGTGAAACAGACTGGAATAAAAAGTTGAGGATACAGGGGCAGGCTGATATTCCACTAAACCGGACGGGTAGAATGCAGGCTGAAGTTGCTGCAACTTATTTAAGCAGTATTCAATTTGATGCAGTTTTCTCAAGCCCGCTTTCGCGGGCTAGGGAAACGGCAGAAATAATAATAAAAGATGAAAAAATACCTATTTATATAGATGAAAGATTAAAAGAAATTTCTTACGGAATTTGTGAAGGACTGCCATTGTGGCTTATACATTTCTGTCCTTTTTTGCGATTACATGCTTATTTTAAAAAACCGGAATGTTATATTCCCCCTAAAGGTGGAGAGACCATTCAGGAATTGAAAAATAGGTGCAGATCCTTTCTTGAAGAAAAGATAATGCCCTTGGAGGAAACCTATGACAATGTATTGATTTCTTGTCACGGAGCGCTTATACGTGCAATGATTTGTATTGCCACTTCTTTACCTAATGGTGATTTCTGGAAAGGAAAAGAACAGGGAAATTGCGCAGTGACCATTATGGAATGTAAAAACCAAAAGATAGAGTTGATAGAAGAAGCGATAGATACATATGAAAAAATAAAACCTATTCTTTAATGCATTTATCAAAAAGATAAATACTCTAAAAAAGTTATTTTTGCATAACTTTTGAGGTGTTTTATAAATAAAGATCCCCCCCTTATGTTTTTTTATATGAAATTGATTGTACAGATAATACACGCACTAATATTAATAGTGCTATAATGAAAAAGTTTGTTTGTCATGGACTTATCTACCAAGATAGGTTCTTTTTTTATGAAACTTATAGAGATTGTATAAATTGAATGCTATAATTATGCTATAAACTAATAAAAAAATAATATATTTTATGTGTTGAGTTTTTTTATTAGGTTTTTCCGAACTGATGAACACAAAATATATTATTTGTGTTCATATATTTTTTTAGGGGGCGTAGTATATGGAAAGAAAAAAAAACAATAAGTTGGCACTACTGGTTGCAGTTGTTATGTTAGCCGGTTTGCTGATGAACTGCGTAGTTGCTTTCGCAAATAACGATGCAGTACCAAATGTAATTGAATTTTTCGACACCAATAAAGACACTGACATAAAGAGGAACGACATAGATACGGGCCAAAGTCATTTATATTCTGAGGTCATTGAAGACACTGACGAGGAAAGTGAAAGTAGTACATATTTTTCGGAGAGTTTTGACGGACAAAAGAAAGACATAATATTACCTTTGGTAAAACAAGAAGATCAGAATGGCGACTCTATATCATTAAAGGAACCAATCACAGTAACAACTCAAATCTTTGACAAATCTTTTCAATTCAACGATGATACAACAACTACAAAGGCACTGAAAAGCGCAAATACCGGATTTTCGTTAATGGCCATTCCATCAGATGCAATTCCGGTTAATGAGGGCGAAATCAAGATACTGAATGATAAAGACAGTGAAGAAGCTGCTACCTATTATAAGTTTGTATTTACCCCTTCATCTACCGACTGCTATAAAATAACCGCATCCGGGCCAGTAATTCCCTACATATCCGTTTATGACAGCGAGTACAATAGCTTGGGGTGGAACCGTACATATCCTGAAAAAAGTGATTCAGTAGCTGTAAAATTCAATAAAGGTCAGCAGTATTTAATAAATTTATCTAGTGTAAGTCTCGACAGTGCTACAGAGTTTTCAATATGTAAGTATAAGTCCGCATCAAACAATATTACTTATACCTTTATTGATAATACATATATAGAGGATGAAAAGGCGTCAGTAGTAGTGACTACCCCCTATATTGGAGCAGATATTTTGTATGGAGTGTTAGACAGAGATATACTTATTGAAGCTAGACTTTTAAAAGATGGAGTATTGATTGACACAATAAAAGAAATTCCTAGCGAGTACATAAAGGGGGCAAGAGGAACCCCTGACGATAACATACTGCAATTTGTATGTGAGTTTGGTAAAAAAGTTGAACATGGGGAATATACTATTGAAATAACCTGCAGAGATAGCTTGGGGAACATAGTTGTAGATACCTGCCAAAGTGCGATAACAATAGGTAATCCGGTATCGATCTATATGCCTTGTGACAGTGTATCTTATACCGCAGAATATTACTCGAACCATAGCGTGTTTTTTAAGGATGTAAATGCAGATAAAGGGAAATTTGTAGTATTTGACGGCGATAGATTAATTGGAACCAGTAGTACTGCTAGTATTAATACTACCAGAATAAGTTATAGTGAGTATTTTTCGAATTATAACATTATAAATAGTGAATATGATGCCAATAAGTTTGAAAAAACTTTATATTATTCCAGTATACCCAGTATAACTCTCAATGAGGTTTCCCAAAAAGGCAAAAGTTATGATATTAAACTTGTGGCCGGGGTGTCGGAATATGATACAACTGCCAAACTAATACCTACCGATGCCTTAATTCTAAATTATATTTCCAGCGGCTCACTATATGAATCGGATAAGCATTTTAAGGTATATACGCAGTTTTATAATTTTAAAAATATAAATGCCGATGACATTTCCGTTGAACTGTTAGATTTGTACGGAAATGTGGTAGCATCAAAGTCGGATTATGTTTGCTACAGCGCAATAACGAACGATCAGCAGGCATATATTCAATTTAATATGCTTATTGAGAAACCACTGGAAGTCTACAAAAATTACAGTATAAAAATCAGCTATCCGGGAGAGTTTTATACAAATACAAGAAGTTCATACATAAAAGCTTATTCCGCAAGTGACTATTTAGGGCTTGATACGCCTAAAATATTGGATGTTGAAAAATCAATTGTAAGTGTTCTTGCATATAGCTGCAATAGTTTGCTGGAATATGATATAGTTCTAAATAGAATAAATAATGATCTGGAATTTCCTATTTCAGAGTTATCAAAAGTAAAACCCGACGAATACAATACATTTATATTGGACTTTTCAAAGGATAGGGGAGAATTGCTTCTAATTCCGGGAGAAGAATACAGCCTTGTATTTTCATATAAAACATCATACGGTTATACGGAATATAAAACTACAAAGTTTAAAGTGCCATCAAAGGAATATACTTTTGTTGGGGACAAAAGTGTTTTATTTAATCCCCCGATCATTTCGGGAACAATTACACAAACGGAATTTACCATTAGTGGATATGAAATAGAAAACGGAATTATGGGTGCGGATAATGAAAACATAAATATAGAGTTGGTGGCTGACAACGAGATTTATGGAGCAATAAAAAAAGATACCATTAAGAAAAACGCATCGGTTTATAATGTCAATCCAAATTACAGCATGAGTCAGGTGACTGTTACAGGTATTCTGGAAGTATCCAAAGAACTGAAAGAGAATACACAGTACTACATAAGAATTAACGGTACCGATTATGAGTATTTTTACAATTCATCAGAATCATTTATAAATGGAGATTGTGAAATAAAGCATTCATGTTCCACTGCCGAATTTAAAGATCAATCGGGTTCAAACGCAATAGTGCATGAGATTTCCGAAGGGGAGGCTCTAGAGCTTAGTTGTACCTTTGTAAAAGCTACCTCTGAGGAATTAATACTTGTAATGAAAAGTATTGATTCGGGAAAAGCAATTGAAGCCGGAACATGGAATATAACCAAAAGTCATTTTGATGGAGAGTACAGGGATATTTTAATAAGAGTTGATATGTCCGAGGTCGATAGAAATGAGATATATGAGATGTATTTAAAGGCTGGTGAGGAAGAATTCAGCCTAAATAAGTACATCAGAGTAATCGAGCCAAAGGAAGCATCCCAGTTTACTGTAGAAGAGGCGGTATACGGAAGTGACCGAATTACAATTTCAATACCTTCTTGTGAAATAATAGATGGATATTTCTTTGACATTAAGGATTCCATGGATAATATTATTGACTGCGAAATTATTCCTGATAGTATAAGGCATGGCTCGGACAACAATATATATAGATGTAAAAACCGCTAAAGCGTTGAACTATGGAGTTTATTCCATTCGAATGTTCAATGATGATAATGACTTGAAGTATTCACAAGAATACACCCTTTCAATTAAAAATTCAAGCCCTTATCTGGAATATATAAAGAATGGAATTCCATACCTTATCTATGGAAAGAACCTTCCGGAAGAGGGAGAGTATACTGCCGACATTATGGATACAAATAGTATCAGAGTGATAAAACGCGGCATTCCTCTTGTGAAGAGAGAAGGAGAAAACATTTTAGAACTATATGAAAATAAAATCAGCGATTTACCCATTGGGACTTATTATAGTGTTTCAGTAAAATTAAATGGAAAATTTATAGGATCGGCGTATTTAAATTATTCCGGACCTCTTGAACTCAAGCCTTTGATTGTTGCAAAGGAATGGACAGAATCAGCAGAAAAGAGCCCAATAATAAAAAGCAATAATGTTGAGTTGTTGATAAAGACCATGTATTATACAAAGGTCCGTTATGCCGAAAGCTTGGATGAACTTCAAAATAGGGAATATCAAACATTGACCAAAAGCATTCTTTACAAATTTGAAAATCCTGAAAAGCAAAAAACGCTTTATTTCCAGTTTGTCGATGATAACGGGCAGGAAAGTGAAATAATCGTTTTTAAAGCTTATTATCCGGGAGAACCCAATAATATTACAATTATATCTCCGGATTTAAGTGAACCTTTGCTTGATAGCTGCCTTATTAAAGCTGAGGTTTCCGGCAGCCCATATTCGGTTTGGGCAGTGATTAAACTTCCGGAAGCTGTAGCTACAAAATTGTCTGCTTCTCAAATATATAAGAGCAGTAATGACAATTGGATAATTCCTCTTGTCCGGGAAGAAGGTACAAACTTTTATTCCTATGAAATAACATGGGATGTCATTGCGTATTCAGAAAGAATTGACGTCTATGCAATGGATGAGTATGCAAATATAACAGGATATGACTCTTTAAAACTTAAAGAACCTGAGCCACCGCAGCCCACTACACCCCAAATTCAATTTACTAATCTGAATTCAAGCTATAACAGAAGCAATATAATCATATCAGGAAATAACGCCTATGCTAACAGTAATGTTATTATATATGCTGACGAAGTGGATAGCTATGGTCGAACTACAGGAGCGTCCTACAGCACAAAAGTAGTTGCCAATGAAGCCGGGGAATTTGAGGGAATGCTGAATATTTTAAAGGATGGGCGTTGGCGTATTACCGCATCGGATTCTAACAGAAGGACAAGTGGAACATATTATATAAGAGTTGACACAACAGCACCTATATTAAAGGACTATACTACAGTGGCCCAAGGTATTAATAGTGTAAGAATTTCCTGGGATGTGATCGACAGTAGTTCTTGTTCGTATACTTTGTGGAGAGATGGACGGCTTATTGCAGCCAAATATTCTGAAAAGCAATATATTGCGACGGGGCTAACTAAAGGACAAACCTATGTCTTCAAGGTAATGGCAACCGATAGTGTAGGAAACAATTCCGAGCCGGTTGAAATAACTGTAAGAGTAGGAGACGAAGAAGCGCCAGGTGTACCGAAAAATCTGCGTGTAAGCTCCCATGCAGGAAAAAGTATTACTGTTTCATGGGATGCTCCAACTGACAACAGCTATGTAGCAGGCTATGACATTTATAGGGACGGAAAAAAAGTCGGTACGTCTTATACAACAAACTTTACCGATAAGGGATTAGAAACAGGAGTAGAGTATAGCTATTGTATAAAGGCCTTTGATCCGTCAATGAATTATTCGGACTTTAGTGAAGCTATAGTACATTCACCTAAAGCTCCAATTATACAGGATGCCTATGACGGAAGCTACAATGTTGTGTCGGTAACTGCCAAAACCTTGACACTTAAAGCATTAGCCAAGGACCTTTTAAACAACGACCGCGTCTCGGTTACTTTTGAATATACAAAGGATGGCGGAGAAAACTGGATAAGTATAGGTAAAGTAACTAACTATACCACAACACCTAACGGTCTTCTCTTTAGCACAACATGGATAATAGAGAATTATGCCAGCGGCGATTATATCATAAGGTATACCGTTACAGACCGTGACGGATTGACCGATGAAGATTTTTCTCAGGCTATACGCATACAAAAGACCGATGATTTTATAAATCCCACCATTACATCCATTTTACCTAATCCTTCGTGCTTTAGGGATTCAATACCTTTAACAATTGTAGCTGAGGATAATGTCGGAGTGAGGAAAATAACGCTGCAAGGCTCCTTAGATGGTATAGTATGGAATGACTTGGCGGTGATAGCGATATCCGGTACTAATAAAAAGTATTACTGGAATTATACTCTTGATGTCTCAAAGATAAGAGAGGGTGCTTATTATATACGAGCCATTGCTGAAGATACCAGTGAAAATCAGAGTAACAGCACTGAAACTGCGCCCTTTAACCAATACATAATAGACAGGACTGCTCCGGAGAAAGTGGAAAATGTGACAGTAGTAAGCGGTATAGACCATATTGAGTTGAAATGGGGAATCAATTCCGAACCCTATATAAAAGGTTTTACCGTTCTGCGCTCTGTGAGTTTGGATGGGCCATATACTACTGTTGCGTCAAATTTAAATACCTTAAACTACATTGATCAGGATGTAAGAAAAGGTATTGTGTATTATTACAGGGTGATCTGCAATGATATTGCAGGAAACTCAAGCATTCCCAGTGATCCTATAGAAGCGAAACTGCTTAATATTGACGAGATATGGGACAATGTATCTCCGGAGATTAAGAGTTTGACTCCTGCGAATAACTCTATTGTTGGCAGTAATTTCCCCATAGCGGTTACTGCAGAGGATGATGTCATGCTTTCTAAGATAATTGTTCAATACAGCGTGGACAATGAGGCTTGGCATGATTTCTATGTACATAATACGGCGTATTCCTATGATGGGTTTAATAAAAATATGGATACAACTAGGTTTACATCAGGAACTGTACTTAAAGTCAGGGCTTATGCCGTTGATGCTAAAGGTAATGTAGGAAACTATGTGTACAGGGATTATATAATTAAAAACATGCCGCCTGTAAAACCTGTGGTTAATGCAGTGGCCAGAAATAGAGGAATTGAAGTATCATGGTCCTGTGATGATGAGAATATAAATACTTTCAGGGTTTATAGAAAAACTACCGTTTCGGAGTTCTTAACCGTTATAGGTGAATATGCTAAATCAACCCTTATGATTATGGACCGGGATTTAGATCCTTCATATAAGTATATATATAAGGTTGTTGCAGTAGATTCCTATGGTAATACATCCTATTCTGAGAGTATTCCTGTTTCTCCTTTGGATATAGATGAAGTGCCGCCTTTTGCACATATAAATTGTACTTCATCGGCTGAAGTGGGAATGGATATTGAATTTGATGCAAGCGGTTCGCAAGACAATGTAAAAATTGCAGGATACGAGTGGGATTTTGGCGATGGCACAAAAAAGGCAGGAGTAAGTGTCAAACACTCTTATGCTAAAGAAGGAGAATACCAAGTTGTACTAAAGGTAACTGATTCTTCAGGGAACACAAGTACTGCTTCGAGAGATATAACAGTTGTGAAGAAGGGCATGACCGGGACAATAAATGTCTCGGTAGTGGACAGCGATAACAAAAGCTTGGCTTATACCAATGTATATGTCAATTTGGGCGACGATAACATTTTTAAAAAGGCGACAGATTCCAAAGGGAAATTATCCCTTAAGTTAGAACCGGGGGTATATAAAATAGGTGCTTACAGAGATGGGTATGCTCCTCAGCAGCAGGATGTTCTGATTGAGCCGGGAAAAGAAAACAATCTAACCCTTGTTCTAAGAGAGGCCCAATTGGTGGTGGGAAGTCTTACCGCAACAAAAATGACTCTTCAGGAAATAAAGGATGCGGGTATAGATGTGACAGCACCGGGCAATCAAAATATGTTCAAATACCAGATCAATCTTGTATACCAGAACAAGCCCTACAAAATTACCCATATATCAAATAATACTTCGGGAGGTTCTTACAGCAGCTATACTGTAGGTGATAGAAACGTTTATGTCGGTACAGCCGGGAATGTGGATAACAAAGCACCGGTAGTGGTAATCCTTGATATTCCGGGTGCTGTAACGTGGTTGAAGGATTTCTTTGATGTGAAATTACATCTAATCAATACCATGGGTGATTATAATATAAACGACTGCGTAGTAAATTTAAACATTCCCGCAGGTATTTCAATAGTCGGAGGTAATAGAGAAATTGAAAAGATAGGTACTCTTCCTGCTAATGGAAGTAAGATTCTAAACTGGATAGTTCGAGGTGAAAAAGCCGGAAGCTATAACCTGTCTGCCTACTTTAGCGGTATTCTTGAGTCCTTTAATGAAGCTATATATGCAACCTTTACTTCTGAATCTCCCATTGTTGTGGAAGACAGCTCAAAGCTCAAGCTTATAATTGAAGTGGAAGATGTAAAATATGCCGGGGAAAAATTATTATACAGGGTAGGGTTGAAAAACGAAAGAAGTTCCGATGTAAACCGACCTAGGATAACAATGCAGGATTCAGAATTTATAAGAAGCTATAAAACAAATGAAAGTATGCAGCTTGTTAACACCTCTTCAGAGGTTTTAAAACCCGGAGAAATATTATGGAATGAGTATTCTGTAAGTCCGGAATTATTTGGAGACAATAATAATATTGGACTACAACTTAAAGAATATGCAGCAAAGGCTTTGGGCGGGATGAGAATACCTATAGAAATAAGAGCTGTTGAATACGGTACTTTTGGTAGGATAAAACCCAGCATATATGTTATTGATCCTGTTACCGGCAGTGAAACTATAGTGGACTGCCTCGAACTGGTAAGATACCGTTCAAAGGAAAATGATATAATGCCCGATTTAAAAATAAAGACAGGAAGGGGCATTTCCGAGGATGTTATTGTAACGGAAGCCTGTGAGCTGACAATATCGGATACACTTTTCGGAGTAACACGGAAAATAACTACTGATGCTAACGGAGAATATATTTACAAAGGCGGAAGTATTGATGATGTAGTAATACCGGAAGGCAGCGGATATGATTATTTTCGTATAACAGTTACATCGGATACGGATATTTCGGATATTCAACGTATATTGGTGATTGATCAAAACCTTATATCAAAAGATGATTTCGGGAGCATATCGGGTTTGGTCTATGATGAAGACGATAAAAAGCCCGTAGCAGGAGCTATTGTAATTGTTGACTCCAACAAATGCGTTACCGATAATTATGGCAGATTCCAATTTGAGGATATCATGCTGGATGTAGACAGAATAACGGTGAGAGCTCCCGGTTTTCCGGAAAAGATATTTAACAAAGAATTAAGCGATGGGACGTATGTTGTGCTTAGATTAAGTAAACTTCTTGAAATAACTGAGGTTGCTTCACCCTATTCTAACAGTAAAAATAACAGGAGTTCCGTTATTCCTTTAAACCTTTTATACGGTTTAATTACCTTTAATATATTCACAGACTTGAAAGATGCAGGAGAGGTTGTTGAGTATCTCTATAGAATAGTTGATAAAAATGGCAATACAAAGTATGAAGGAACTTCTTATAAATCTTCCATTACTATATATGATATAAAAAGCCTTATGTCAGTTGGAGACAGACTGGAGTTTGCAGTTAGAACAACTGGAAAGTATGGAGAATTTATATCTGACTATGTTGACGCAAAACTGGTTGTAGCTCCTGAATTGACTCTTCTTAATGGTGTTGCATGGGAAAGTAAGTTTTGGAGAGATACTCCTAAGCCTGTAAAGAGTATCCTTAATCCTAAAATTTCGGGTATTAATAATTCGGTTAAATTTTTTAAAGGTAAGGATGCTGAATTGCCGTTTCCTGATGATACAGGAATATTTAAGTCGACAAAATTGATACCGGTAATGCCGGAACTTGACTTAAAAGTTGAATATGATTATATAAATGCTAAAGCGAAGATTGAAAATGTTGCAAAAGCAAATGGCGATTTTAACCTGGCAAAATTTAAATTTTTAGACAAAAAAGGCAGCGGAAGTGTTGGATTTAACGCAGGTGCTGACGTTAACTTTAATGCAGAAATTGTTTATAACGATAAAACCTTGAAGTGGGAGATTGAATCTCTGGAAATGAAATATACTGCCGAGCCCAAAATAAGTGTTCAATTCAAATATCCTGTACCTTTAGATGCTTTCTTCGGAGGAATTCTGCTTTCCGGGCACATAGCTGTAAAATTTGAAGGTGGGGTAGAACTTATTGTAAATGTTGCTATACCGGATGTTTCGAATTTTGACAGTATTGATGATTTAGTGGCTGAAATACAGGCAAATATATATTTGGCACTAAGGGTAGCGGCAGGAGCATCCCTTGGATATGGTCTGCTTTCGGAAGAAATATTCTTCAAAGGAAAGCTGGAGTTCAATGTTCCTTCGCTTAAAACCGTACTTAGCCTGGTAGGTGGAGTTGGGTATGGTTATCTCTGGTTCTTCTCAGGGGAGGAGGAATTTGGAGATCCTATAGAATGGGTATTATATCCCGGACAGTCAGACAAATCATTAAGGCTGTTTGCAAGCAATGTATTTAACAGCGAAGGCATGAAATTTGTCAGTGCTGCTCGTGATTATCTGAATCGCCAAGAGTGGATTGGAAAGGATGAAATTGTAAGGTATGCGTATCCTGATTCTGATGCAAAGATAGCAGCCATAGACAAAGAAGTGGGCGATTTGATGATGGTGTTTATAGGTGATGACAGCGACAGAAGCGATAACAACAGGACCTCTATTTATTCATCATTATATAAGAATGGAAAATGGTCTGAGCCGATACAAATTGAGGATGACGGTACCGGAGACGCTTTTCCGGATCTGGCAGTTGACGGAAAGAATATATATTCAGTATGGCTCGATATGTCGGAAGAGATGGGCAAAACCTCAATTCTGACAGAGAAGGACATTACTAAGAATGTACTTGGCAAAATGGAAATTTCAATAGCTAAGTATAATACTGAGACCAACAGTTGGAACAATGTGATGTCTAAGAAAACTGAAGGAGTAAAGAAGCTTCCGAAAATAGCGGCCGGAAACGGTAAGGTTATTGCTACCTGGGTAAACAATGCCGGTATAAAAATGGTTGGAAGCAGTGAGGAACCGGATAGTGTATATTATGTATACAATGACGGTACCGGTTGGACAGAACCACAGGCATTTATAACCAACTCAGCCAATGTTTTTGAAAGCGACTTATATATGTATGGAAATAAAGCATACTATGTCTTCACTACAAATGGGTATTCTGACGAAGGAATATACAAGCTCTATTTTACAAGTTTCGATGGAATAAGCTGGTCTAAACCTATAGAACTGCTTGACAATATGTATGAGGACAGTCACCCGGCAATAGCTTTGGATGGTGACGAACCGGTTGTATTTTGGCACAATGATGGAAAGATATATAAGGTATCGTTGGAGAGACCCTTTGGTGCAGAGATAATAATAAACTCAGCTCAGGCAGAAGATATTTTAGAGCTTAGTGCTGCTAACACAGAACAGGGAATTGCATTGGCTTGGACAAATCTAGTTGGTGGAGAACAAAGACTTTATATAAGCACTTATGAAGAGGAAAGCTCTGTGTGGACAGAAGGAATTGAGGTAAAATTCAATTCCATGGAAGTTCCGAAAGATGTGACCATTGCCGGTTTTAAAGACACAATTATGGCGGTGTATAATAAGACTATATATAAGGAAGATGAAGAAAATAACACTTATTATAAGGACGGTACATTCCTCACTTCCACCAGCTATATACGGACAACTGACCTGGCTATTTCAGAGAACGGCTTGTATTTTGAAGGCAGTACTCCACTTCCCGGAGAGGAAACAACCGTCTCGGTAAAGGTGAAGAACGTAGGCGATTTAACGGCAAAAGGGTTAAAGGTATCACTATATGAAGGTGAGAACTTAATTGCTCAAAAAGATATGAAAGATGTCCGTTTAAGCCATGGAAGTACGGCATTGGTAAGCTTCAATTGGAAGGTTCCGAAAGATTATCCGGCTTTCGAGCTAAGAGCGGTTTTGGAAGCTGAAAACGATAATAATCCTTCCAATAATGAAGCCTCATTGAAGGTGTTATATACCGATGCTGAAATAACCGGAGTTTACAATGAACTTTATACCGACAGCATTGGAGCGGTTTATGTTGATATAAAAAATTCCGGCTATAGCATCATAGAAAATGCTACCGTGCAAATTTCAACCGACAGAGAATTTAAAAATATAATCGGTTCAAAAGAAATTAAAGGACTAAAACCTTATGAAAATAAGACTGTTGTTTTTGATTTTGAAGTAAGTAAAGATCAGATATCTGACAGAGCGAAAATATATGCAAGAATTGAAGCTGATACGGAAGAGATTACTTATTTAAATAACACAGATTTTACGATTTTAAGGGGATTGGAGTTTTACACAGTAATACTGCCGACTCAAAAACCAACACCGGAACCAACGCCAGAACCCACACCTAGCCCAACATCGGAACCGACTCCGAGTGTAACGCCAACTCCAACACCTAAACCGACGTCAGAGCCAACTATGGAGCCGACACCGAGTCCAAAACCGGATAAAGAAAACGGAAGTGGCGGTAAACCTTCCGGCGGTGGAGGTTCTCCCGGTAAGGACAATGGTAACTCTAATATAGATGTGCCTTTAAAGTCTCCTGAGGTCGAGCCGACACCATCTCCTACTGAGATACCAACACCTTCTCCTACTGATGTTTCGCCATCAGGAGAGGTCGGCAAATTTAAAGCGTACATAAGGGGTTATGAAGATAACACCTTCAGGCCGGAGAATAGCCTTACTAGAGCTGAAATGGCTGTAATCCTTGCTAATTTGGACGGAGCTGCAAAAGATATGCCGGTTAATATTGAGTACAAAGATGTGGCACAAAGCCATTGGGCGGCTTGGGCAATATCTTATGTATCCGAAAGAGGCCATTTCCAAGGTTATGGAGATAATGACTTCAGGCCGGACAGGTATATTACCAGAGCAGAGCTTTCCGTAGTGCTTTGTAAGTATCTTAATGTTGATGGAATGAAGAAGGGTGACCATAAGTTTACAGACCTTGATGGGCACTGGGCTCAGAGCTTTATAAACAGGCTTATATCTGAAGGCTATATTAAAGGTTATCCTGACAATACATTCAAACCGGATAACAATATAAAGCGCGCGGAGTGTGTTGCTTTGATAAACAGGATACTGGGAATAGAACCTTTAAACAATGTTGAAACCGATTTTGCAGACATTGGCAAAGACTACTGGGCATACGGAGATATAATGGCTGCTGTATTGGGGGCATCAAAGGAAGAAGCGGCCGACTGATTATGTAAAGAAATTAATTTGCTCGGATTTCGAACTGTTTGTAATGAATAATATGCTGCTTTAAAAGAAAGCGTCAGGCTGCACATCAGCCGGCGCTTTTTTGCAATTATAAAGGACAATATCGGTAAGCTTCCGAAGAGAAAGGATAATTTTTGAGTTTAATAAGTAGATAAATATAACTGCTAAAAGAAAAGAATTTAATGTAATTTTTGGGAAAATACACGGATAAATTTAATAAACGGGAGTATTCTAAAATAATATATGGAATCTGAAATAGTTATTACTATGCGAATGGAGGATGAAAAATGGCTGATATGGGCAACATTTTAACATGGACACTAATATCGGAATGTCCGATTCCTGAAGATGTTAATGAGCTGCTGGTAGAAGGTGAGGAAGCCATAGCAGCTTATAAAACATTTCGAGACAGTGCGGTTTTTACCAACAAGAGACTGATCGTAAGGGATGCACAGGGGCTTACCGGTAAAAAAGTGGAGATATATTCTTTACCATACTCGTCTATCAATATGTGGTCTACCGAAAATGCAGGCAAGTTTTTGGATTTTAACGCTGAGGTTGAATTATGGACAAGAGCAGGTCATATTAAGATAAACTTGCAAAAGGGAGTGGATATTAGAAAATTCGATAGATTAATAGCAAATGCTCTTTTGAAAGGGTAAGTTTGCTTTTGTAGTAGATTCTTTATTTCTCATAATTGTAGTTGCTAAGGGTAAAAACTTTATTTCTTGGACAGAAAATAATATTAATTTATGAAAATGATATTAATTGCAATTAAGTAAAAATGGAATTAAATCAAATTTATTTGTGTGCAGTTTTTTAGAGAAAAAACACAAGTGTATGTGAAGATAATAGAAAAAAGATAGAGCAACCTATATATGTTCAAGCTTAATTATTGAACAAAATTTGGTGCATAGTCTGAAACTGTTTGATAGTTATTTTTGTATTATTTATATACTGCTTTCTTAACAAAAAAGTGAGCTGAATATAATAACAATATTGTATATATAAGAGGTAATAAATATATCGCTGCTATTTGCGTTATATAGGTATTTGAGAAATTAATGCCAACTGATAATATATTAGATACAAAGTTGTTTTGTATGCTATTCATATCAAAAGGTGCAACAAAACCTTTGATGAATGGAACGACAGTATTTACTATTGATAATATCAACCATGATATAAAAATAGCAATCATAGATGCACCTGAAGTTCTAAGAGAAGATGATATAAAAATTTGAAGTGCCGTAACAAATGAAAAAACACAAAGTATAACAAGACAAACCGAAATTATTTCTTTTATGCTTATTGCTGTCTCAAAAATATTTAATAATACTATACTGCACATAAGATAACAAAACAATACAGGAATTGTAGTTGCTAAAAGATAATAGATAAACTTTCCTATAATTAAATGTGTTGGTTTTATTTTCCTTACCTTATACCAGTTCAATGTTCTTCTTTCATACTCTTTACAAACTGAACTGCTTAGTAAACTTGAACTGTAGATTAGAGCTAATTGCGTTAAATTTTGAAAAATAATGGTACTAATATTAGTAAAATCAAAGGGCTTATTATTAATTTTAAGTACGGCAAAAGAAATGAAGAATACTAATATAACAGTTCCTAAATAAAAATAATACAATTTTTTCCTCGAATGTTCTGTTAATTCAATTAATATGATTCTTTTCAGCATTATTCTTAACCTCACTTATTGTTTAAGTCATATTTTTTAGCATAGGTAACCGCTACTGAAGAAAAAATCAAACCAAATATAATGGGCAATAATAAGCTTAAAACGAAATTTACCGTATTATCGGAGTTTGCATGATATTTAAAGAATGAACCTTGATTCATTTGAGTATATTTAGCTATATATGCCGCTTGAATGCTTGATGAATCAAATGGGGTTATATAACCTTTTATAAATGGGAATACTCCGTTTACTATGGCCAATAAGAACCACCCAATTATAGTCATAGATGCTGACTTTACAAAATTCTTAAATATAGAACTTACCATTAACTGAGCGCAAGTTGTATAAAAAAGACTTGCAAGAGACACAGCCAAAAAGTATAAGTACAAAGAAGTTTTATCAATAGATGGTTCATAGAATTGGCTTATCAGAAAGAGAATCAATATGTAAACAGTCACTAAAACGGATACAATTATGTTGTAAAGGATTAATCTGCTTAACAGCAACTGTTTAAAATTCACTTTATTTTTTTTGTACCAAAGAAAACTACGCTCAAAAAAATCTTTATGAAAAGTGGAACAGAGTATTCCAATTAAAGCTATAGGGAATAACTGAATAAACGTAGTTAGGTTTGTACCAATATATAAACTTGAATTGTTAACATCATAATAGCCGTTAGATAAAATAATTCCAATAATATAGACCACAACCATAGAAGCTAACATAAAAAATATTTTCTTGCTTCTCATTAAATATTTTAACTCTATTTTCATGATCCTAGTTAATGTACTATCCATGTTGAAGCACCTCTTTTTTATATATTAGTTATTATATTATCTCGTAATAATTACTGTAACAGGTTTGTAAATCGTTATTTATTTCATTTTTTGATAATATTTCGAGTTTTTTGTTCTTAAAGAAAATACAATGGGTATATAATTTTTCAATTTCACCAAACTGATGGGTTGAATATATAATTGTTTTGCCCATATCTTTTATAGAACTTATAAGTTTAAGTGTATCTTTAACGGAATCAAAGTCCAAAGCATTACAAGGTTCGTCCAATATTAGTATTTGGCTGTTATTAGCAAATGTTTGTGCTAATTCAACTCTTCTTTCAAGACCGGAACTTAATTCGGATATTTTTTTATCCAAATGTTTTTCTAGAGAGAATATTTCTATTATTTCATCGAATTTTTTTTTACTGTAATTGTCATAACACTCCAAGGAAAATTTGATTGCTTCAGAAACTTTTAAAAATCGAGGGGTTCTCATATCAGATGTCAATATAGAAATATAGTCATATATGTCATCATTAATATCAGCAACATTTCTTCCATTTAATAAAACAGTTCCTGAATAGTCTTTAATTTGATTTGTTAATATTTTTAGCAACGTTGTTTTTCCAACCCCGTTTGGACCTAACAAACCGACGAATGAATCTTTAGGTATAACCAGATTAACATCATTAAAAATTAGACCATTTTTTTTATTATAGGCATAAGTTAGAGATTTTAGTTCTAGCATATATTCACCTCATATTTTTTATAATTACTAAGTTACGAATCCCTATCCATACAGAATAGAGTTTTAATATAAAACTACATCAATATATAAAATGTATAGAGAATGCAAAAAGACTATGTAATACTAAAATAAAGATATCACCAAGATATAAAATGTTTTATATTACTTTCGTATATAACTATATATATTGCTCTGATTAAAAGTGTAAAAACAGTAAAATTTAAATCCAATAAGCTCCTATAATATATATTTTAAAACAATAAAATATTAACATTATCTTAAATAAATATCAACTATTTATATTTTTGTTAATAAACGTAAAGATTGAGTGAAAATAGGTTGTTATATGAAATGTAACAAAATATTTGCAAATTTACTGCTTTAATATTGATTTGTACAGTCGAACTGTATATACTATAAATATATAGTATTACTGCATATTATAAATGTATAGTTAAACTGTATATGAAGGTGGTTAGATAATAGATGAAGAGGGATAAGAATTTGCCTCTCACTGAAACAGTATATTATATTCTTTTAGCATTGCTCGAACCTGCACATGGATATCTAATTATGCAGAAGGTTGAAGAATTAAGCAATGGAGAGGTAAGAATGGCTGCTGGGACTTTGTATGGGGCAATTGAAAATTTGTTAAGGTTGAAGCTTATTCAACCTGTGCAAAGCGATGATAGTCGACGCAAGGTGTATGTCATTTCCGATGAAGGGAAAAGGGTATTACGTCTTGATTTTGAAAGAATGAAGCATATGATTGAGGTCACTGAAAAAATGTTGATATAGAATTGGGGTGAATTACAATGAAGAAATTCAGATTTTATATAGACTTTGAAAAAGAAGAGAAATAGCTAAATCAAATGGCAAAGCAAGGATGGGAATTGTGTAAAAAATCTTTTAATTATGAGTTTCGTAAGGTTGAGCCTAGTAATACTATTATAAAAATCGATTACCGTACTTTTAAGAACAATAGAGATTTTGAAGATTATCTTGCGCTTTTTAAAGACAGTGGATGGGAACATATATCCGGTAGTAAATATTCAGGAAACCAATACTTTAAAACGGTCAATGAGAGTGGTGAAGCTGATATTTTTTCGGACATTCCTTCAAAAGCTGCTAGGTATAAAAGATTATCAAATATGTGGCTAACGACAGCAATATCTTATCTACCGATTCTTATTGTATTGATAATGACTAAAACTATCGATGTTAATGTGTTTTTCAATCCTAAGTCATTGTATTATACACCTGGGCTATGGGAGAGAACGGGAATATCTTTTTGGAAAGCATTCTTATTTGAAACGCCTTTTGCGGTAATGAGAGGGTTTTCATGGCTGTTTTTTCCTGCACTCATTGTATTGTATTTTGCTTTTGCAGTCAAAGCAGAAAAGCATTATAGGAAGGTAAATCTTGAAGGGAAAGCATAATTTTAATAAGGATTTTAGACTCCAAAATATACAACTATTCAAAGACTGTATTTTATTCAACTCACTTACATTGCTTATATGTTAAAATTCTCTAAATAGTAAATTACAATATACTACCCAACAAACAAGTGGAAACTGCTTAAAAGGAAATCACATATTTCATTACGTAAAGACATAAGAAATTAGCAAGGTGTTTATATAAATAGGTTTATCTCGCGAAAATATTAATTGATTTTTTATTATACTAAGAAGGGGATTACGAAATCATGTATAATTAAGTATAAGGAAACAAGTAGGATAAAAAGAAGGATGTGCTGTTTTGGTGGAAAGAAATACTTGAAAGTTTAAAGTAAATTAATCCTTTGTAGATAACACGGGATGGACGTACAGCAATGTTTACCGATACAGAGCATGCTAAGAGGGAAGAACATTTACTGTGGCAAAAGAAAAGACTTTATTATTGCAACCAAAAAAATTCAATTAAGAGTAAATATTGCATTAATAGAATAGGATTATTAAATTTAACAGTATAAACAAAGCATATACAGTTAAGGCGAAACTATAGTATGGAGGGAAAAAGATGAGTATTGATTTTAATAAGGTTTCAAAACTGGGATTCGGACTAATGCGCCTTCCTGAAAAAGACGGTGAAGTAGACATTCAACGGGTATGCAATATGGTTGATGATTATATGAAAAGGGGCTTTAATTACTTTGATACAGCTTATGTGTATCATGGTGGAAAATCTGAGATTGTTGCGAGGGAAGCTATTGTAAAACGTTATCCAAGGGATTCTTTTTATCTTGCAACAAAGCTTCCGGCATGGGAAATGAAAAAGGCTGAAGATTGTGACCGTATATTTAACGAACAGTTAGAACGTGCTGGAGTAGACTATTTTGATTTCTACTTGCTACACAGTATAGAGGAAGGAAACAATTATGATACTTATGTTAAATATAATTGTTTTGAATGGGGAATAGAAAAGAAAAAGAAGGGTCAAATAAAGCACTTGGGATTTTCCTTTCACGGTTCACCAAAACTATTGGAAAAGATTCTTGATGAACATCCGGAAATGGAATTTGTACAAATTCAATTAAACTATGCCGATTGGATTAGCCCTATTGTTCGTTCCGGAGAGCTATATAATATACTCAGGAAATATAATATGCCTATCATTGTAATGGAGCCGGTTAAAGGTGGTATGCTTGCAAACGTTACACCGGAGCTTGAAGCTATGTTGAAAGAACATCGACCAGACAAGAGTATTGCTTCGTGGGCATTACGTTTTGCAGGTTCTCTTGAAGGTATTATGACAATATTAAGTGGTATGTCCAACGAAGAGCAAGTTAAAGATAATTTAGAGACTTTTTCAAATTTTGAGCCATTAAGTGATAAAGAAAAGCAAGTTCTCGATGAAGTGGCGAAGGCTTTAATAAAACAGCCAACTATTCAATGTACATCATGCAGATATTGCTGTGACGGATGTCCGGAGAAAATTAGTATTCCCGATGTAATCAGTGCTTTAAATACAATGCGTATGTATGGAGAAGATAAAAGACCTCGTTTCTTCTATGATAATTTGATGGACAGAAGCGGTAGAGCAAGCCAATGCATCGGTTGTGGCCAATGTGAAAGCGTATGTCCGCAACATCTGCCGATTATTGAGGCATTAAAGGAAGCTTCCAAAATATTTGATAAGTAATTTTGCAATATTTTAATCCTGCAATCTATTGAGGTTGCAGGATTTTTATGTTTTTTTCATATGTTCAGCAATTATACATAATTAGTGTCATCTTACTGTCTTAAGTCAATGGTGAAGTGAAAAGAAACATGTTATTTTTCATGTCTAAATTGTACTGAATAACTTTTTGCATTTAGAAATAGTTAACTCATTTGCTTTAATTGCTCTATTTTCCACTTGCATCTCCATACTACACGCAAAATAGCTAGAGCAATAGTGCCTATGAGTATTGTGAAAATTAGAAGTAAAGGATCTCTTGTGGTTACTACTGCAATAGCTTCTATTAAAAAGCAAATAACTTCCAGCAACAATGCAACTTGAAAAAATCTTTTTATTCTATTGTAGTGGTCTATTTTGGAATCTATATCGGTATACATCTCAAAGGGGCCATCCTCAGCTTTTTTTCTTAAATAAATCCATCTAAACCATCGAGAAACTACTTCAACACCGCTGTCTTCCAGAAACGCAACGAAATCATTATTGTCTCTAAAATCATCGAGTAAATCAATTTGATAGATGTATTCGCCCGGTTTACATGGAACAAAGGTATATACACCTAAGAAAAAATTTTTTAAGGCCCATCCGGATAATGCCATTTTTTGCAGCCATTCCTGTTCTTTATCTTTGTCATAATATAATCTAAATTTTTTCATACCGATTCCTCCATTAATTTTGCATTTTTAATAAGCTCTTCTAAACGTTTTACCTCCCTAAAAAAGACTTCTTTGCCCTCTTCTGTAATCACATATTCCTTCTTTTTTCTGGAGGTTTTATCTTCGCTGTATAGTTCTATCCAATTTTTTGATAACAAAGAATTTATAGCACCGTATAATGTACCGGGACCTAAGACCAATCTACCTCCGGTAATCTCATTTACTTCTTGAATAATTCCATATCCGTGATTAGGTTTTCTTACAGCAAGTAAAATATAGAAAACAGCTTCAGTTAAGGGCAGATTATTTTCCAAATATATCACCTCCAGACCTATCGTGTTCCGATATATTTAATATATCACCATCCGATATATTTGTCAATATATAACAGGCGAAAAATTCTTTTTGTATAAAATAAGCCATTTTGTTATAATTGAGTTCAGTATGAAATTTAGAGTAAGGGTGAAGAACTAATGAAAAATAGAAAAAATATACTAATTATTTCTATAGCTATACTTGCAGTTGTTGTAGGTATTACTTTTTATTTTGAAAGGGACAATTCTATACATATGTCCTATTCCGATTTTTATGGTCATGTAAAGAACGGTAATGTGGTTTCTGCGGAAATAGCACGGGACAGAGTAAAATTTTATTTAAAAGGAGAGCAAGCGGAATACAGTACTGATAACCCGGAATTGGATTCCTTTAAGGAATTTTTACTTCTAAATGGGGTTGAAGTCAGCTCGGAAGAAAGTATGGATGAAATTCTGTTTACTGTTACCGATATGATTTTTAATGTCATTTTTTTCGGGATTATAATATTCGGTGCATATAAATTTATTGGTTATAGGAAAAACACATTTAAAGTTATTCGTAATAACAATACGAAGTTTTCAGATGTTGCAGGCATGGAGGATTTAAAAAGGGAAATGCTTCAGGCTGTGGACATCTTGAAAAATCCGAAGAAGTATGCAGAAAAAGGAATACGCCCTATAAACGGTATTATGTTGGAAGGAAGTCCCGGAAACGGAAAGACGCTGTTTGCAAGGGCATTGGCAGGGGAAGCTAAAGTTAATTTCATTGCAACCAAAGCAACGGATTTTCAGAGTGCAATTATGTCTATTGGACCTGCTAAAATAAAAGCTCTATTTAGAAAGGCCCGTGCAAACAAGCCGTGCATTATATTTATAGATGAATTTGATGGAATAGGTGAAAAGCGTTATTTTTCAGGTTCGGGAATTGATAAGGAGAACAATAGGATTATTACTGCTATGCTGAATGAAATGGATGGCTTTACCCGGGAGGAAGGGGTTATGGTTATTGCTGCAACCAATAACTATAAAGCTCTTGATGAAGCATTAGTGCGTCCGGGAAGGTTTGATAAAAAATACACTGTACCTAATCCCGATTACAATACTAGAGTTGAATTGATAAAAATATACACAAGGAAAAAGAAATTGTCTCAGAGTGTGTCAATTGAGAACCTGGCAGCTAAATTTGAGGGATTAAGTTGTTCTCAAATAGAAACAATACTTAATGAAGCTGCAATGGTTGCCGCTGGTGAAGGTCGGGAAGATATAACGGATAATGACATAATCGAAGCAGTAAAAAGGATATGCAATGTTGCATCGGTGAGAGGAACAAAAAAAGCATAATAAATATATAAAATTTCGATAAAGATAAATACGTTGTTGGGAATGGAGATAAATGTTATGATGACAATATTATTGGCAATTATTTATGCTTCTTTTATAAGCCTGGGATTGCCCGACTCTTTGTTGGGCTCTGCCTGGCCGTCAATGTATATTGATCTGAATGTTTCGGTATCTTATGCCGGAGCTATTTCAATGGTGGTTGCAGGAGGCACTATCATATCCAGTTTCTTTAGTGTAAAAGTAATACGTAGGTTTGGAACCGGAAAAGTTACAGCAATAAGTGTTCTCATGACGGCCCTTGCATTATTAGGGTTTAGTGTATCAAGAAATTTAATTTTTTTATGTCTTTTTGCCATACCGTTAGGTTTTGGTGCAGGTTCGGTGGATGCTGCTTTAAACAATTTTGTAGCCCTTCATTATAAAGCGAAGCATATGAGTTGGCTGCATTGTTTTTGGGGAGTGGGAGCCACAATTGGTCCTATAATTATGTCCTATTGCCTTAATAAAAGGGGATGGAGATCGGGATATAGAACAATTGGATTTATACAATGCCTTCTTGCTGTTATATTGTTTATGACTTTGCCTATATGGAAAAAAGTTGAGAAGAATCAATCGAATATAGATGACAGTGAAAATAGTGATTTGGGTTTTAGGGAATTGCTTAAAATAAAAGGATCAAAGTTTGCATTTCTTGCCTTCTTTTTTTACTGCTCTTTAGAAGCAACCTGTGGATTGTGGGGAAGCAGTTTTATGGTTTTCAACAGAGGAATTTCACCTGAAGTTGCAGCAAGGTGGATTTCACTATTTTATATGGGAATAACCTTCGGACGTTTTATCTCGGGATTTCTTATGATTAAAATAAGGAGTTCTAAAATGATACAAATAGGACAAGGTATTATAGCTGTTTCTGTTGTTTTGATGATGCTGCCGTTAAGCAATATGTTTTTAGTAGTTGCTTTGTTTTTAACCGGTGTAGGCTGTGCACCCATATTTCCGTGCATGATTCATCAGACTCCTGAGAAGTTTGGCACTAATATATCTCAAGCTATGATTGGAATTCAAATGGCATGTGCATATGCAAGTACTACTTTTATGCCGCCGTTATTTGGAATTATAGCAGATAACATTTCAATATCTCTATATCCCTACTTTCTTTTTATTTCATTGATTTTTATGATTGTTACGACAGAAGGACTTAGAAAGATAAAAAATGCAGTATAATTAAAGTTTGAATGCACTTTGTTAAGAAGAGATGTATTATATTTTTACCGAATAAAAGAACGAAAATGGGCAATTTCAAAAAGTGCTATAATAAAAAAGCTTCAGGCAGGATTTTTGCATCTTGCTTGAAGCATATGATATAAGGAGTACATATCTCCCTAATTACTGAATTTTTGTTGGATTTTAATTGATATTTGCTCATCTAATTCAGAAAGTTTTTTATTTGCTTCGGTATCAATTTTAATCTTGATTTTGGTTTTACCGTTTTGTATTTCTCCTTCTTTTGTAGCGTCAAGCGCATCTTTTACCTGCTTTGACTTTTCTTTAATCTTGATTTTTGCAGCCTCAGTTTCGGAATTTGCATATTGTTCTAAAGTATTTTGAACTTCATCAATATATTCATCGACATACTGCTCAGTTTCGGCTAATGCTTCTTGTTTCGCCTGTTCAAGTACATCTGTGGTATTTTGTGTAGTTTGAGTAGCAATTGAATCGGTTTTTCGTTTTACCAAATCAATTATATTAATTCCCATGGCATTAGCAATAATAAATTGTGTTGCAACTACCAAAACAATTGTCAGCAAAATGACTTTTTTCTTACCGCGCATATTCCTTTATTTCCCTCCTTTAGCTAAAACATTATAATATTATTTATAAAGCACTTCCCAAATACTTTTGGTACACATATATCCAGTGTCTATATTATTCTTAAAGATATATATGATCTCTGTAAACATATTTAGAGTACTTGTGGCGAAAATTGGTCCATATAATTGTCGCACAAAACAAATGAAATGTTAACAGGTAAATATAGGCACATAGAAGCTTTATGAGATTTTTTATTGTAATTACCGGCGTGGTATAATAAAATATAGTAAGTTTAAAAAAATGTAGTTTTGTTGGAGGTCATATGCTGCTAATAAGAAACGGAAAAATACTCACCATGACGGGTGTTGATTATGATAACGGATATGTTCTGATAGATGAGGGTAAGATAATTGAAGTAGGAGAAGGAAAAAAGAGTTTTAGAGGTAAAAAAGACCTTGATATTATAGATGCGGAAGGTAAATATGTTCTGCCGGGATTTATTGATGCCCACTGCCATATAGGAATGTGGGAAGATGCTGTAGGTTTTGAAGGAGAAGACGGAAATGAGATGACTGATCCTGTAACACCGCAGTTGCGTGCAATTGACGGTGTATATCACCTAGACAGGTGTTTTAGGGAAGCACTGGAAAACGGGATTACTACGGTTGTAACCGGGCCTGGCAGTGCCAATGTTATTGGCGGACAGTTTGCTGCATTAAAGACTTACGGAAGGCGAATAGAAGAGATGGTAATTAAGGAGCCGGTTGCCGTAAAAGTAGCTTTTGGTGAAAACCCCAAAACCGTTTATAATGAAAGAAAACAAGCACCTTCAACCCGCATGGCTACAGCAGCCATACTTAGGGAAAGTCTTATGAAGGCTAAAGAATATATGGAACTTTGGGATGATTATAATAACGATAAAGAAAATGTGGACAAACCGGAATATGATATAAAAATGGAGGCTTTGGTTAAGGTTTTAAGGAGAGAAATTCCTATTAAAGCCCATGCCCATAGAGCTGATGATATTCTAACCGCTATAAGAATTGCTAAAGAATTTGACATAAGACTTACAATAGAGCATTGTACTGAAGGACACCTTATTAAAGATATTTTACTGGAAGAAGGGGTATCTGCCATTGTAGGTCCGATGCTTACCGACCGTTCAAAGGTAGAACTCCGCAATATGAGTGTAAAAACACCGGGAATACTTTCAAAGGCAGGAGTAAAAACTGCCATAATGACAGACCATCCTTGTGTTCCTATACAATATCTTTCTCTTTGTGCGGCATTGGCTGTAAGGGAAGGCATGGATGAGAAAGAGGCTCTCAAGGCAATTACAATTAATGCTGCTGAGCTGACGGAGATTGACAAAAGAGTAGGCAGTATTGAAAAAGGTAAAGATGCGGATATTATAATAATGGACGGACACCCTTTGGAATTTAGGACAAGGGTTGTTACAACTATAATAAACGGACAAGTTGTTTATGAGAGGAAAGAATGATGAAGCAAATTAAAACTTATTCCCAAGATGAGACGGTGCAAGTCGGTAAGGCATTGGGCAGTATTTTGGAAAAAGGTGATGTGGTACTTTTAAGCGGAGATTTAGGTACCGGTAAAACTGCCCTTACAAAAGGTATTGCTTCTGCGTTAGGAGTAGAAGATTATATAACAAGCCCTACATTTACTATAGTAAATGAATATAGTGCAGAGGTACCTCTTTACCATTTTGATGTCTACAGAATTGCAGATCCTGACGAGATGTATGATATAGGTTTTGAGGAATATCTTTATGGTGATGGTGTGGTTGTAATTGAGTGGGCGGAATTGATAAAGGATATTCTGCCCCATGAGTTTATATGGGTTAAGATTAGAAAAAATCCTGAATTGGGTTTGGATGCAAGGGAAATAGATATAGAATTTATCGGGAAAAAATACGAGGGTTATATTAACCGATTAAAAATATAATGCGCATTAAATTGCCGAATAGATTACATGCTATGAGAGGTATTGAAGATGAAAGTACTTGCTATTGATACATCCACAGTAATCGCAGCTGTTGCGGTAATGGACGATGAAAAACTTTTGGGAGAATACTCTATAAATAATAAAAAGACTCATTCACAAAAGCTGATGGGTATGATTAATGAAATTATGAAAAATTTAGACTTAAAGCCATCGGACATTGATGTGTTCGCGGCATCTATTGGTCCGGGATCTTTCACCGGATTGAGAATAGGGGTTACAACGGCAAAGGCCATGGCTTATGCAGCCAATAAACCGGTTGTGGGAGTTCCCACATTGGATGCGCTAGCATATAATATTGTTACAAGCAAATCTTTAATTTGCCCTATTTTGGATGCTAGAAACAACCAGGTATTTACTGCGCTTTATCAGACCGATGGCAAAAAGCTTGAGAGAATCACAGATTACATGGGAGTACCGGTTTCTGAACTGGCGGAGATGATAAAACAAAATAATAAGTCGGTAATTTTTACAGGAGATGCAGTGGATTTGCATAAAGAGTACTTTAAGTCTGAGTTGGGAGAAAATTGTGAGTTTTCACCTTTGGGAAACAGGCTTCAAAGAGGGGCCTCAGTAGCAGAACTTGCAATTATGATGGCGAAAGAAGGAAAATTAACAAGCAGTTTTGAATTAGTGCCCTTCTATTTGAGAAAATCCCAAGCCGAAAGAGAAATGGAAAAGAAACTGTGCGGGAAAGGGGAAAACTAATGGAACTTAGCAGCATTGAAATTTCCCGTTTAACTCTTGAAGATATTGATGATTTGATGGTGGTAGAAAAACTGAGTTTTACAATACCCTGGTCTAAGGAAGCTTTTGTTGAGGAGGTAACCAACAATAAATTTGCCAGATACATAGTTGCCAAGGTCAATGGCAAAGCCATAGGATACGCAGGGTTGTGGAAAATTTTTGATGAGGGACATATTACCAATGTGGCAGTACATCCCGAATACAGAAGAAACGGCGTGGGCTATATGCTGGTGAAAAGTTTAATTGATTTGGCCCAAGAAGAGAATATTACCAGGATGACTTTGGAAGTAAGAAAAAGTAATATTCCGGCCCAAAATCTATATGCGAAATTCGGTTTTAAGATTGAAGGCTTTAGGAAAGAGTACTATGCTGACAACAGAGAAGATGCAATTATAATGTGGAGAGAAAGTTCTATATAATGGTTTACATTATTAAAAATAAATTAGCTCGATTGCTTGCATGTCTTGTGAAAAACGCATTACATTCTAAATCAAAGGTACACTTTCATTATATGTAAAGAAATAGTTTGATAAATACTCAATGCCTGGTGTAAATTCTTTTGAGTATTCAATAGATAAGAGAATAGCTAATTTATTTGTAAATAGCCATATCCAAAATACTACATAAATATACAGAATAAAAGAGGATTTTTATTGTTTTTAGTAGAAATATAATATCAAAATTGTGTTCTTTTAATCTCTGTTTTTTTATTTATAGTTGTCATAGTTAACAGTACTTTATAGGGGTTGTGTTTTTAGATTTCAGATATACCTATATTCTAATTCCTCACAGTACATTATAGAAAATATAAATGGATTTATAGTTTTGACAATATGGCAGGTTAGTATTTTTTACATAAAAATTTGTTGATCTCCTTCTTAACATATCAGAATTGACTGCTTTGGTTGCAGCTTTTGCTGCTATAGTTTTGGAGTTTCCTTAATAACAGTGCAAAAGGGGGAAGCATTATGCCGCGTATAAAAAGTTTGTCTTATGAAATGATTAGAAAAGAATGTGACCCAGAGTCTTTTAAATTTAATGATACTTCCGAACTTGAGGCATTAGAAGATATAATAGGCCAGGAAAGAGCAGCTAAAGCTCTTCAGTTTGGCTTGAGAATAAAAACCCGTGGATATAACATTTTTATGTGCGGACCTACGGGGACGGGTAAAACTAGCTATGCTCATAGTTATGCGAAAAAAATCGCAAAAAATGCCAGAACCCCGGATGACTGGTGTTATGTGTATAATTTTAGCAATCCCAACCAACCTTCTGCACTTAACTTACCGGCTGGTTTAGGCAGAATTTTTAAAGAAGATATGGAGAATTTTATAAAGATTTTACAGATGGAGATTTCAAAGGCTTTTAACAGTGAAGATTATGAGAAGGAAAAGGCGGCCATAGCAAAAGAATATCAATCCAAAAGAAGTGAGCTTCTCGAAAAACTAAATGAGGATGCGGAAAAACACGGATTCAAGGTGAAAACCACTAATGCAGGCATATACTTTCTTCCGGTAGTAGAAGGCAAAACTATATCGGAAGAAGAATATAACGAATTGGATGAAAAGCTCAAACATGAAATAAATGAGAAGTCCAATATTATACAACTGGAAACGATGGATATAATCAGAAAAATAAAAGCGATAGAAAAGGAAGCTGAAGAAAGGGTAGCTGAGTGGGAAAATAAAATTGCTTTATTTGCTGTAGGTATGCATATAAATGACCTTAAAGAGAAATATCAGGATTATAAAAAGGTTGTAGATTTTCTTGAAAATGTGCAGGAAGATATACTTAAAAATTTGGATGATTTCAGGGAAGAAGATTATTCCGATGATCAACAGCAGCTTTTAATTCCATGGTTTAAGGGCTCTGAAGACTCGCCTACGGACAAATACAGAGTGAACCTTATAGTTGATAACAGTGAACTTAAAGGCGCACCGGTGATAGTTGATTATAATCCTACCTTTTTTAATTTGCTGGGTAAATTGGAGTACGAAAATGAATTTGGTACAATGAGTACCGATTATACCATGATAAAGGCGGGACTTTTCCACCAAGCCAATGGAGGGTATCTAATACTTCAGGCAAAGGATGTACTAAGCAATGTGCAAACTTGGGAAGCATTAAAAAGGGTATTGCGTACAAGGGAAATTACTATAGAAAACATGAAGGAGCAAATGGGATTGGTTGCAGTTTCAACACTGAAACCGGAACCTATTCCCGTTGATATAAAAGTAATTTTAGTGGGCAGTGAATATCTTTATCAGACTTTATACGAGTTTGATGAGGATTTTAAGAAACTTTTCAAGGTAAAGGTTGATTTTGACGCCGAGATGGATAGAAATGAGGAAAATATAAATAAACTTGCCCAATTTATAAACTCCTTTTGCAATAGAGAAAAGACTATACATTTTGACAGAACCGGAGTTGCTAAGGTTGTTGAATATAGTTCAAGACTTGTAGAGGATCAGACAAAACTAACTACAAGATTTAATGACATAGTGGAAATATTGTGTGAATCGTGTGCATGGGCTGAGATTGAAGGCAGTAGCTTAGTCAGTGACCGGCATGTCAAAAAGGCTATCTCTGAAAAAATATACCGTTCGAACAAATATGACCAAAAAATTCTTGAAAGTCTTGAGGATGGTACTATTATTCTAGATACTGAAGGAGAAGTTGTAGGACAGATAAATGGGCTGACAATACTTGATACGGGAGACTATTCCTTTGGCAAGCCAACAAGAATTACAGCCAATACCTTTATGGGAGAAAGCGGCATTATAAATATTGAAAGAGAAGTGGAAATGAGCGGCACATCCCATTCAAAAGGTGTACTCATACTAAGCGGATATATTGGACAAAAATTTGCACAGGAGATACCATTGACCCTTACAGCCAGCCTGTGTTTTGAACAGCTGTATGGCGGTGTGGATGGGGACAGCGCATCTAGTGCAGAACTCTATGCGGTACTGTCGAGCCTGGCAGAAGTACCTATAAAGCAGTACATTGCAGTAACCGGCTCGGTAAATCAGAAGGGTGAAATTCAGCCTATTGGCGGTGCTACGCAAAAGATAGAGGGTTTCTTTGAATTATGTAAAATTCGCGGACTTGATGGAAAGCATGGAGTTATAATACCTCACCAGAATATAAAAAACCTGGTTTTGAATGATGAAGTGGTGGAAGCTGTAAAGCAGAAAAAATTCCATATCTATGCAGTAAAAACAATAGATGAAGGTATTGAAATTCTTACAGGGAAGAAGGCAGGTCAGAGGAGGAAAGACGGTACCTATCCTCCGGGGACAATTAACTATCTTGTATATGAAAAGCTTAAGAAATATGCACAAACTGCTGCAGGATTCTATAAAGATAATAAAAAAGAGAATATATAATTTTTAGAATAAAAAATACACTCTTGGCTTCAAAATTCAAGAGTGTTTTTTCTTTTTAGAGAAAATGCAAACTAAGAAGCATATTTAAATAAAAAAATTCTATTTTAGCAAAAATTAATATTGATTAGATTAAACAATGCTGTTAAAATATATATGTAGTTTTCGGGGTATAGCGCAGTTGGTAGCGCGCTTGGTTCGGGACCAAGAGGCCTGGAGTTCGAGTCTCCATACTCCGACCAAGGGTTAGGGGGAATAATTCCCCCTATAAATTTATCTTAATACATTAGTTTTTGTATCAGCCGTTCTATAAAAATATGAATTTTCTAAACGATTCCCTTTAAGTAATTTCATCAATTTAATAGTGTATTTTGATTTTTCGTTTTCCCATTATATTTATATACAGTATTTAATATTTATGAACTTTTTTGAGTGAACTTAAATATAAACTATTCAGTAAATGTATGATCAATATTTTAAGTATTTTTCATAATTAAAAGGACGGTTAATGTTTATAAAAACTAATTTGTTTAGCTAGCTAGGTTAACTCTAATTATCTTCTAATACTAGTTGTTGAAAAGCAACTTTACGAAGCAAAACTAAAATCTAATTAAATTAATTAAATTATTGAAAGAAAAATGATTTCTTTAAATTAATTTTATTAAATTTTTAGAGAATATTTTAAGATTAATAGAGTGATTTTCTGTCCATATTTTAAATTGGTCTGTATTTACATAAAATACAGACTATGGTTTTATCGCGATAAAAAAATAGAGAGCATATTTTGTAGCTCTCTTTAGGGGAGTAAAACTGTGTCAAATGATTGACACTCTTTACACTTAATCATTTTAACACATATGTATATTTAATTGCAATTGAAATTTTTGCAAAGGCATAAAAAGGAACTTCTAGCCCTTTTAAGGGGATATTTGATTTGGGAAATAGAAAGTTGTACCAAGAATGAAAATATGAAATATATAAAATTAAAGGCGGCAAGTTGCTTAAAATCTTTGTAAATCAAAACGGAAACTAAATTACTCAACTTGACAAGAGAGAATGGCATTGTTATAGTTTTTTATATAGTATAAAATTTGTGGCTTATCGACAAAACACTATCATTCTAACTCGTTCTATAAAACTTCTTGTTCAATATACTACTTTTTATGTTGTGCGTATTTATTCCATATCGCAGTCTTTTAATCAAGTGGGGGGTATCTATGAGTATTAAATTTCATTTACCGGATTTTGTGAGGCATTTTAAACTGAATATATTAATATATGAAGTAATGAAAATGAAACCGGAATGGTTTTGGCCCGATATATCTGTAGGTTCTGTTTACGGGACATTCCCCACTTCATTATGGAATGGTGGACGTACTTTTAGTGGAAGCATGGACCGAAATGTAATGGTGGAGATTTTGAGGCAATTTAACTCTCGAGGTATTCCGTGCCGCTATACTTTTAGCAATCCCCATGTAAAAGAAGAGCATTTGGATGATGAATTTTGTAATATGTGCTTGGAAATGGGGCATAACGGTCTAAATGAAGTTATTGTTGTTTCGCCTGTTTTGGAAGCTTATATAAGAAAAAATTATCCTAAATATAAAATTATAAGTTCTACTTGCAAACAGATTGAAGATATTGAAGGTTTAAAAGAAGAGTTGGAAAAGGACTATAGCCTTGTGGTATTGGATTATAATTGGAATAACCGCTTCGAAGATTTGGCTAAAATTCCTCATAAGGATCGTTGTGAACTACTTATAAACGCTTGCTGTATTCCAAATTGTCCGCGCAGAAAAGAACATTATGATTACATAGGTAAATACCAAATGGCTCTTACTGAGCACATGAAAACACCGAATTTGCCCTTTAATTTTAAAGACTTTGAATGTGAACAGATGCAGCTCCAATTTTATGAAACAACTAAATATAGAACTCATATTAAACCCGTAGATATTTATGAAAAATATGTACCTATGGGATTTAGGAATTTTAAGATTGAAGGCCGCACATCAGCTGATATAAGTGTGTTGGAAAGCTATGTTTATTATATGGTCAAGCCTGAATACAAAGATCCTGCTCGTTTGTTCCTACTTTTAAAGCTTACAAGTCAATATCGCTACTTTAATTAGTAGCAGGAATAAGTGTTTCAGGCTGGCGTGGATAAGTATAATCAAAAAGTTGAAGCAGATGTTATATAATAATATTTAAAATACCCATAATAAATCCAATTACAGCTCCAAGATATACTATCATATCCAGTTCGTTTTTCATTACTGAGAGTGTCAACTCTTCAAGGGATTCGTTGCTCATATTTGAAATCTTTTCTTCGACTATTTCGCTAATTTTGAAGTTTTTAGCAAAGTTTTCAACATTGCTAGTGATAAATTTGATGTATAGGTCACTGAGTTTATCTTGTATCTTCAACATGACGTCTTCTTTATTGTCAATCAAACTATTGAGTTGCTTATTCTCAAAGGCTGCAACTTCTGTGGCGATAAAACTTTCAATTTTGCTTTTTCCCTCGGTTTTGATATATTCGTTTATTTGATCTCCAATTGGTGATGCAAAGGATCTTATAGTTTTTTCATTAATTAAAAAGGAGATCATAGGATTGCTAATTTTTTGTTTTATAACTTCCACGCCCTTATCGGTTATTATTTTGCCAATATCCATGTTAAGTAATTCCTGAGCAATTCTGTTTGAAAGTTTAACAGTCAAATCTTCTTTCTTTTGAGAATAAGTTTCTTTGCCAATAATTTCTGAAAATAGAGATTTAGTTGTTATATCGGATGTTGTTTTTTCGTTAATAAGCTGCATTATTCCATTTACAAAGGTATCCTTCATTTCTTCCGAGGTAAAGGTTGCCTTTATTTCATTTTCACCAAATAAAGTATCAGCTACAGTCTTTCCCACCGCTTTTGCAAGAGCAGCTTTTCTTTTGGGAATGACACCAGGTGTAAAGGGCATTGTGTATTTTCCCAATTTTATAGCATTTCTCGGTCTAAAAAGCATTTTAACAGCTATATAATTTGTGAAACAACCAATAACGGCACCGATAATGGGTCCCGATAAAATTTCTATTATTCGCATACTTACTTTCCTTTCTTAAATTTGAGCTATGTTTATTGTTTAATATCGCTTTTTGAAGCGTATTAGAGATATTTTTCAAACTCTATGTTAACCAATTATTTTATAAAAATAACCTTAGCAAAATTATATTGTTTGTCAATGCTAGCTAATTAGTCAATTATGGGCTTTAAATAAGAATATAACGAAAAATTTCTATGGAAAGGTGAAAAAACTCATTTTTTCTTTATTTTCGAAAAAACAGGCATATTAAACTTAGGCTCTAAATATAAAAAATGAGAATGGTAATAAAAAAGTATATAACCTTTGAGATAAAAATCCTTAAATTGTATTGACTATTCTTGTATAATTGTATACAATAATACAAGAATACATAGTTGATAGATATTAGGTTGGTAACAGCTTGTCTATGTGTAGTCAAATAAATAACTCAAGTAAATACAATTATTGTTGGCTTTGCGAAGGAGGAGAGTCAGCATGGCTAAATTTAAACCTATGGATGACGACAATAATTCTTCGTTGCATGGGAAGGTTTTCAATTATTTGCAAAACGATATTCTAAACGGAAAGTACAAAGCAGGAGACAGCTTGATTGAAACCAAACTTTCAGAAGAGCTTGGAGTAAGCCGTACCCCCATTCGTGAGGCTATAAGGCAACTTGAACTGGAAGGCCTTGTACAAACTATTCCGAACAAAGGTGCTATAGTCACCGGTTTGTCAGCTAAAGATATCCAAGATATTTATACTATAAGAATAGCCATTGAAGGAATTGCAGCCCGTTGGGCGGCAGAAAATGCCACCGAGGCAGAACTTAAGGATATGAAGCATTTTTTAGAATTAGAAGAATTTTATACTGAGAAGAACGATGTAGAGCAAATTTTAAAGTTAGATACAAAGTTTCATGAAGCCATATATAAAGCAAGTAAAAGTAAACCGCTTATGCTTATGCTTAGTAACTTTCATCATTATATTCAAAGAGCTCGTATAAATTCGCTGGGTATGACCGGTAGAGCTGAAGAAACATTGTCGGAGCATAAAGCAATTTATCAAGCAATACTGGAAAAAGATGTTAGAAAAGCTGAAGAGCTAACTATAGAGCATGTTAAAAAAGCAAGCATGAATTATAATATGAGGGGAAGTGAATGTTAATGGCATGTGAGGAAATTTATAGCTATTATTCGGAAATTATAAGAAAGAACAGCAATATTCAAAATGAAATGTTCGAAAAGTATAATGTTAAGCGAGGCCTTAGAAATGCCGATGGTACAGGTGTTTTAGTCGGACTCACTGAGATTGGGGATGTCCATGCCTATATAATGGATGAGGGTGAAAAAATACCGGTAGAGGGAAGACTAAGATATAGAGGTATTGATATTTATGATATTGTAAACGGCTTTGTAAGCGAGAATCGTCTTGGCTTTGAAGAAACATGCTACCTTCTGCTTTTTGGAGAACTGCCTAATGAACAGCAATTGAATCAGTTTTGCCAACTCTTGGGCTCTAAAAGAGAATTGCCTGAATATTTCGCTGAAGATATGATTTTGAAGGCACCAAGCAAGGATATCATGAATAAGTTGGCAAGAGCTGTGTTGGCCTTGTACTCCTACGATGACAATCCTGACGACACAAGTGTTGAAAATACTTTAAGACAATGTATTGAGCTTATTGCAAGGTTCCCTGCAATGGCTGCTTACGGCTATCAAGCAAAAAGGCATTACCATGATGGACAGAGTCTTTTCTTACACAGTCCTAGACCTGAACTAAGTACTGCTGAAAACATTTTACATATGATACGTCCCGATTGTACATACACAAGATCGGAAGTAGAAATATTAGACCTCCTTCTTGTACTTCATGCTGAGCATGGGGGAGGAAACAATTCAACTTTTGCAACCCGTGTTGTATCATCTAGTGGCACCGACACATATTCTGCCATTGCATCGGCTATCGGTTCATTAAAAGGACCAAAGCACGGTGGTGCCAATATTAAAGTAATGCAGATGATGGAGAATATTAAAGCAAACGTTAAAAATTGGTCTGATGAAGGTGAAGTAAGCGATTATCTTGTAAAGATTTTGAAAAAAGAAGCAAATGACGGTTCCGGTCTCATATACGGTATAGGGCATGCGGTGTATACTCTCTCTGACCCCCGTGCTGTCCTGCTTAAAACAAAAGCAGAGGAGTTGGCTAAAGAGACAGGACATGAAGAGGAGTATAATTTGTTTACAACAATAGAAAGACTAGCTCCGGAAGTATTTGCAAAAGTTAAAAAATCCGATAAAGTAGTAAGTGCTAATGTGGATTTCTATTCGGGTTTTGTATATAAGTCTTTGGGAATACCTGTTGAACTCTATACACCGCTTTTCGCAATTTCGAGAATCGCAGGATGGAGTGCACATCTTCTTGAGGAAATTATAAACGGAGGCAGAATTATCAGACCTGCTTATAAAAACGTGAAAGGAAAGATTCCTTACAAGTCTTTGAAGGACAGATAAACGTAGCAATTTAATGAATTAAGGAATATTTATTGCAATGACCTTTAAAATTTTATATTATTAATTTATTAATTGGAAAAGGATATTCCTTTAAGTATAATCGGCATAATTTAGATAGTTGTATTTCAACCGGATTATACCGGCTTATATAAGATTAACCTAGATGGAGGTCATGAAATGAAGGGAACCATTACGGAAAAAATACTGAAACAACATTTAGTAGACGGTAATCTAACCATTGGAAGTGAGATTGCCATCAAAATTGATAATACATTAACACAGGATGCCACAGGTACTATGGCGTACTTGCAGTTTGAAGCCATTGGAATTGATAGAGTTAAGACTGAACTTAGTGTGAGCTTTGTTGATCACAATACTTTGCAGACTGATTTTAAAAATGCCGATGACCATCGTTTTCTTCAATCGGTGGCAAAGCGCTACGGACTATATTTTTCAAAACCGGGAAACGGTATTTGCCATCAGTTGTTTTTAGAGCGTTTTGCCTGTCCCGGAAAAACGTTGATTGGTTCTGACAGCCACACTCCTACTGCCGGAGGAATCGGCTGCTTTGCAATGGGAGCAGGAGGTTTGGATGTAGCTGCGGCTATGGCAGGAGCACCTTTCAGAATTAAATTCCCTAAAGTTGTTGGAGTAAAACTTTTAGGAAGGCTTAATGACTGGGTATCTGCTAAGGACGTTATTCTTGAAATTTTGAGAAGAATCGATGTTAAAGGCGGAGTAGGAAAAGTTTTGGAATATTTCGGCCCTGGCGTAAAGACTCTTTCTGTACCGGATCGTGCTACTATTACAAACATGGGTACTGAAACCGGTTGTACCACCAGTATTTTCCCAAGTGATGAAATAACCAAAGCTTTCCTTGAAGCTCAGGGTCGTGGAGATCAATGGATAGAACTTGTTCAGGATAATGATGTTGAATATGATGAAATAATAGAGATTAACTTAAGTGAATTAGAGCCAATGATTGCTCTTCCCCATAGTCCGGGAAATGTAAAGAAAGTTAGAGAAGTAGCGGGAATAAAGGTAGATCAAGTATCTGTAGGTTCTTGTACCAATTCATCCTTAAGGGATTTGAAAGTTGTTGCTAATGCATTGAAGGGTAGAACAGTATCTGAAAATGTAAGCATGACAATAAGTCCGGGATCCCGTCAGGTTGTTGAACATATGGTAGACAGCGGTGAGTTTAACTATCTCGTACAGGCAGGGGCACGTATCCTGGAAAATGCCTGCGGTCCATGTATTGGAATGGGTTCAGCACCTTGTTCAGGAGCTGTTTCGGTACGTACCTTCAACAGAAACTTTGAAGGAAGAAGCGGTACTAAAGACGCCCAAGTTTATTTGGCTAGCCCTGAAGTTGCTGTTGCTGCAGCCATTACAGGAGAAATAACCGATCCTAGGGATTTGGGAGAATATCCAAAGATTCAAATGCCGGATAAATTCTTTGTTAATGACAATATGATTTTAAATCCTTTGCCACCGGAGGAAGCTCAAAAGGTTGAGATTGTCAGAGGGCCAAACATTAAACCCCTTCCTTCCTTTGATAAATTGCCCGATGTACTGGAAGGAACAGCATTGATCAAAGTGGGAGACAATATTACAACTGACCATATAATGCCGGCAGGAGCTAAAATACTTCCTTTGAGAAGTAATATACCTGAGATATCCAAGCATGTATTTGAGGCTGTAGATGAGAATTTTGCCCAGAGAGCATTGGAAAGCAACGGAGGATTCATTATCGGAGGAGAAAACTACGGGCAGGGCTCAAGCCGTGAACATGCGGCATTAGCACCAAAATATCTTGGAGTAAAAGCGGTTATTGTAAAATCCTTTGCGAGAATTCACCTTGCGAACCTTATTAACTTCGGAATTGTTCCTTTAACTTTCAAGAATCCTGAAGATTATGACAGGATTGAGTTGGGAGACAAGATTGAAATTGACATAGGAGATTTAAAAGGTGATGTTAAATTAAAAAATATAACTAAGGGATTTGAAATTGAATTAACCCATACTTTATCTGAACTTGATGCTGAGATACTTAAAATAGGCGGAAAACTTCCGTGGATTAAGGAAAATTTCAGTAAGTAATAATGGGGGTTGGCAAAGGCCAACCCCTTTAACTTTATAGCTTGTTATTTATACTATTTCGACTCAATATTGAAAGAGTAGTTGGCTCCAGAGTTGTTGTCCCAGTTGTTTGCACTGTCTTTAAACGCCAAATTCAGTTTATCTTTTGAGGTTATCGGAATTTGTGCTTCAAAACCATCCGCAGTTCTATTCATTTTAATGTCTTTCTTATCTTCCCAACTTGGCCCATAACCCATGTGCATATATACCTGATCGGCACCTGAGTTATAAAGCAATCCCTTATATTTAACTGTAGCTTTTTCACCCTCAGCAACTACATTTGGCGCCATAATAACTCCATTTTCTACATAACTGTTATACATTATTGAACCAACCCTTTCTTTTTTATTGAGTACGCATAAATAGTATTTATAAATTTAAAATATATATTCAAGAGCTTTTTAACATATCAACTAAAAAATGAAATGAAAATGCAGGAACACTTATAGGTGACTTCAGACAAAGACAAATTGTTGTAGTATAATAAATATGAGAAATTGTTATAGGGATTTGAAGGGTGAAAAAGATGGGAGATGTGTTTTTAGTTAATTTATTAAAAGCTTTTGCTGTATTGGCGGGAATTGGTGTGATATTTGGGGTGTTGTGCCTTATTGCCTCATATTATATTGATTCTAAAAATGTAAGGGATGAGTACAGTAACTTTAGCACAACGTTGGGAAATGCATTGTTTATAATCCAAAGTATTTTTGAACCTCAAGCCAAATACCGCACAGAGCAGATAATTTGGGTAAAAAAAAGGCGAACTCCGGCGGAAAAAAAAGTATCGGGTTTGTCGGAGCTGCACTATGACAAAATAATTATTAGAGGAATTAAGAGTATGAAAAATAAAAGGTTTTATTTAAAGTCATGACTTTAGTATTTCGTGAATCTGCAGCATTTTCTCCACTAAGTTCCTTCTATCTTTTGCTAAAATAGGCTTTACTATTTCAAGGGTTTTTGCCAGACCTTCGCTGTCAAGATGTCTGTTTGTTTGAATGTTTTTTATATGTTGTTTAAGATTTCTATATGTATTATGGTAAACTGTACTTTTTTGAAGGTTTTCATAAAAAGTGTCTCTTTGGGATTCCGGCGAATACTCTGCAATAATAGAGAGCATTTTAATTAGTAAGTCCACATTGATTGTTTTTCGATGATTTTCAGAATCCCTTTCTGTTAACAAATTTCCGGCGCTTTTAATTTTATATGCAGCATTAATTCCATTGGTAATTTGTTCGAGTTTCTGATATTTATCCATAGCCACTCCTTTAATATAGTTCTATGTTTTTATATTATGTTAAATATAGAGATTTTGTTACATGAAAATGATTGGGGAAAATTTTGATGTATTAAAAAGTATTATAGTAAAATCATTGAAATGTTAATAATAAAAACCTATAATAATATAGAAGGGTAATACTTTGAAAGAGGGAGATATCAAGGATATGCCAATATAAGTTTTAGGTAAGAAACAGATTGCTTTCCATTAATCAAACTTAATAAAAAGTTGGCATATTTTCTGTCGATTTTTCTGCAAAGGGGAAAACTATCTATAAAATTTATCCCATAAAGTTTCTCGCAGGAATATGCACTTCTTATGAAAAGGTCGGCTGTTTTTATAATTGAAATAGAGGATGCGACTGTTATTTAATTAAAGATACTTTGTTTTTAACGTAGTTGTTACTGTAAACTTCAACAGTATAAAACGTAAATAATTTATTTATTGAAAATTGAGTGGACTTCAGTAGATCTAGGAGGTGCTTAGATAAATGACAGAGATAAAATAGGACATAGATTGATAAAAAACCAATAGTTTAGGACAAGATAAAACCTTTGATTGATATAGATTGTATTTGAATAGCTGGCAATGACAGAATCTTAAAAGAAATCAGCGATATATCGGATTTCCGGTAGTTTAGAAAGGAGGAATAACATCATGCTATACAGGTATTTTATTGGAACTGGGGAGACTGATATTATAAGCGTTGATCAAGTATATGAGCTTTATCGAAAAGGCATGATTAGTAAAACAAGTAAGTTGTACGATGTTGAGAGAAATATGTATGTTGAAGCCTATGAGGTACCTGAATTTATTGATGTTTTCCTGGAGCAATATTCAAATGAAAGCAAAGCTTCAAAGCTATTAAAGTACATAATTTCAACGGTGTTTTTTTTGATGTTTCTGTTGGTCACTATGATAAACACTTTTTTGAATTTGGGTTTGGAAAAGATGAAGAGTGATACTACTTACTCTTTGCTATATATGATTGGCATGTTTTTAGGTATGAGTTTACTTATTACCTTGGTTATTTTTATTTCCGCAAAGTTCTTTAAAAAGCATAGTTCCATTTTAATCATAGGTTCAAGCATTTTAATGTTTGTTATTTCAAGCTTCTTTTTAATCAATAACGTTAGAGCAATAAATGCTGAAAAATCTAAAAAGATGCAAATGGAAAAAGCAGCATTGTTAAAAGTAATTGAATTTTATGAATCGGGATTGAAAGGCGACACCGTTCAAGAGGATATAGCAGCAGATGAATATGGGGATTTTGCTGCTTTAGTATCAGAAACACAGAATTATGTTTTATCTCTTAACCATATGAATACGGAAGTCTCCTACCTGTTCAAAGATATTCCCTTAAGCCAGATTATTGCGCCTGGTGTGTTAAATGATGTTGAACGCATAAAGCAGAACAGAGAGAGTGCCAAGGTTGTAATAAGTGAGTTGACAGAATCTAAGGCCAAAAATGATTCTGTACATGATACTTATGCAAGTAAGATCGAAAATATAGCTATACCTGAAAGTATAAGGGAAGAGTTTGTTGAGGCTGTCAAAAAAAACTGTGAAGTAGAAAAGAAGGAAAAAAATGCATTATATGATTTAAATATAAAGCTATTTGAAAAAATAGACGAAATATTTAAATGTTTTGAAGAGAGAGCAGGAAGATATAATATTGTAAATAGTGTGGTTATATTTAATGAAAAATCTGATGAAGGTGATTATATAAAGCTGGTACAAGAGTATGAAGCTTTACTTGATCAATATAATGAAGCTGTAAAAACTAGCTTGGAAAATGATGAAAGCAATTTGGACTTTTTGAAGAGTCTTGTTGAAGAAAATTATTAATCTATAATGTAAGGAGTACAAAGGAGAAAATTTATGCTACCCATATTTTTACTTTTGATATCTAACGTTTTTATGACTTTTGCCTGGTATGGCCATTTGAAATTTAAAAGTACAGCACTACCTTTAGTAATACTTGTTAGCTGGCTTATTGCGTTTGTAGAGTATTGTTTCCAAGTTCCTGCAAATAGAATTGGAAGTAACTACTTCACAGCTTTCCAACTTAAAGTTATACAAGAAGTTATATCTCTTTCTGTTTTTGCAGTATTTTCGATTTTGTATCTTAAGGAAAGTTTCCGCTGGAACTATCTGATCTCATTTCTCTTCATTCTTGGAGCAGTATTTTTCGCTTTCAAAAAGTGGTAGTACTATATTGAATAATATCTTAATATGTTCGTAAAATGTTCGTAAAAAATTTTTTAAATTGCAATATTAAATGCAACACCTATAGTAGAAATCATTTTTTGTTTAGGTGGTAAATCCACAATATTATCCTTAAGCCCTTCTTGGTTATTTATTTGAGCGAATGCAGAGG
>Ga0134092_1000122_pt1 | contig 76120 bp, 54 predicted proteins | sample 3_6taG_FD_94454 | JGI IMG/M metagenome (GOLD analysis project Ga0134092, IMG submission 94454) | Switchgrass degrading microbial communities from high solid loading bioreactors in New Hampshire, USA - 3_6_20_6_A3 metaG | ecosystem: Engineered > Bioreactor > Semi-continuous > Anaerobic >... | reverse complement strand
TTTCTTTTTCTCCATATATACCATCATGGGATAGTACAACCTTGATAGTTTTAAATAAGATCTTCAAATCAAAAAATAGTGAGTAGTTATTTACATAGTATATATCATATTTTATCCTCTCAGGCCATGGTATGCTATTGCGGCCATTTACCTGAGCCCAGCCTGTTACCCCAGGTTTCATTTTTAATCTCTGCAATTGAAATTCATTATATTGATCCACCTGATATTTCAGTGTGGGTCTGGGTCCTATAAAACTCATTTCTCCTTTAATAATATTTATTAGTTGTGGTAATTCATCAAGGCTGGTTTTTCTTAGAAACCTACCTACTTTAGTAATCCTCGGATCATTCTCTTCTGTATAGTAGTTATCGGATTTCACTTGCTGATTGTTTTGGTACATTGTCCTAAATTTGTATACTTTAAATAACTTGCCGTCTTTTCCTACTCTCTCTTGTATAAAAAAGGCACTGCCTTTTGAATCTAATATAATAGCTGTAGCAATGATTATAAACACAGGTAGCAATATAATTAGAAACAGCAGTGAAAAGATAAAATCCAGTATGCTTTTAATCATTATCTGAAGTCTCATTTTATAACCTCATTTATCACCATTTTATATACATCTAGTTGCTTCCTTATTGATTCTTCTTCGCTAAACATTTGGACGACTCTTTGTCTGCCTTTCTTCCCCATTTTGTGTCTTAGTTCTCTATCTTCTACAAGGCATGATAGTGCAGATTTCAAGCCTTCAATATCTCCCTTATCATATAATATACCACATTCATCATTTACTTCTTCTTTGCATCCTCTAATATTTGTAGCTACAACAGGTATCTCCATTGCCATAGCTTCAAGGAGGGAAACAGGCATACCTTCTCTGTATGAGGGAAGAACAAATATGTCAATAGCTGATAATAGCTCAGGTATATCCTCTCTGTAACCTGTAAAAATAACTTTATTATCAAGTTTATTTTCTGTGATAATTTTTTTTAGCCCATCATTTGTAGATTTATCTCTTTCATCAAGATCTGATGGACCTATTATTAAGAGTTTTAAATTTTGATACTTATGAGCAATATCTCTAAAAGCTTTCACAAGATCAAATATGCCCTTTTCTCTCACTAACCTACCTATAAAACCTATTGTGATATCCGATCCATCAATATTTAACGAACTTCTCATCTGAAGTCTATCTGCTGTAGTAAATTTAGCTGGGTTGAATTTTCCTGTATCTATACCAACACTGTTGATTATGGTTATTTTACCGTCCCATATAAAGCTATTATTTATGGCAAAATTATAATCTTCCTGGTTTACAGTAAATGCATGGTATGTAAAGCATCTAGTTAATATCTTTTCAACATAATAAAAAATAGGATTATCTACATAAAAACCATGTACTGTATAAAATACGTACTTTATCCCCGCCAGTTTGGCAGCTACTCTCCCTAATGCTGCAGCAATTGGAGTGTGAACATGTAAAATATCAACTTTTTCTTTTTTTAGTATTTTATATATCTCTATAATGCTCTTTATATTGCTTAGTACATTAATCTTTCTATCAATATGGATTCTATATCCATTAAAACCTTCTTGTTCTATTTTGCCAAAAATACCCAAGTCCTTGCAGGCAAATATAACTTCGTAGTTTTGTAATTTTAATGATTTCATCAGAGGCAGTATAAACTTGTATATGGTTAAATCTATAGAAGACAACTGCATAACTTTAAGAGACATGTCCTTTACCTCATGCCTTTATAGAACTTTTATTAATTGTAGGGCTTGTACTGGTCCAATATTCTTTGAAAAATGCTGCAAATACTCCAATCATCAAGCCTAATACAGCAGCTATAGCCATGTTAAGCGTTTTTCTAGGACCAACAGGAGTAAGTGGCTCTACCGCTGGTGAAGCTATTATAATACTTGTCTCTCCTATGTCCGAGGATTTTAATATTCTGGTTTCTTCATATTTGTTGAGGAATGCTTCATATGTAGATTGAGCAAACTCAACTTTTTGCTTCATTATATTATCTTGATGCTGCTTATCAGCAAGTTCAGCCTGTAATGTCTCTAGTTCATTTCTGGTAGTTTCTATTGCTTGCACAAGAGCTTGCTTATGAGCTTTTGTTTCTGAGAGTCTTATCTCATAATCACTTATTTGACTTTTTAAATATGTGTATACTTCGTTTAATTCTTCGGACTCTAATTCTATACTGAATACACTTTTTTCATCATTATCAACTTTATTCTCAGCATATTGAGTCAACAATGGATCATCAGCTATTGTTTTTTTCAATATAATTTTTTCTGATGTGTTTGCTAATTCTTTTTTTGCTGACTCTAAAGAAGCTAGTATCTTATTCTCCTCTATCTCTGCATTCAATAAATCATTTTTATACTGAGTTATCAAATCTGTTTTCGAGTTTACTTCTTTTTGCAATTCTAATAAACCTTTTGGTTGAGACAAATAGTTTTTGTATTCAAGCAGTACTGCATCCAAATTCTCCTTTTCTATTTCCATCTGTGTCTTTATATAATTTGATGATTTATCTGCCTGAGATTTAGCTATTTCAGTTATATGAGCAGTAAATTTCTTAGCCACTGTATTAGCAATATCGGCAGCTAATGCTGGATCATTGTTTTTTACGGATATCGTTATCAAGTTAGTATTTTGAATGGTGCTCAAAGTAATCATATCTCTTAAACTCACTCTAGATATTTCCTTTTCCTCTAGATTAAGTTCCGTTATTACCTGATCTAGTATCTGTGGATTCTTAATCTGCTCTTTATATGCCTCTATAGACATTTGCGGATATTGTGACATACTATCTAATAATTCCTCAATATTCCTCGCCTCAGGCTGAGGTTGAGCTTTAGCATTAACACCAGATGCTATAAGTATGGTCTTTGCTTCATATACAGGATCTAATACTAGAAAGCTTATTACTCCTGATGCTATTATTGCTATAACTGTTATAATCGCTATTAATTTTTTACCTTTGAGTAGTATTTCTATTAGTTCTCTTAAGCTTATCTCTTCCATATATTGTGCACCCCATTCTTAATTATTTTTCTTTAAGCTTTCTATTCTATTTGCTTGTTCTATCCAGTTAAGAGCTAAATCTGTTCTCATGTTATAATCTTTGGGCAGTTCTATCGGTTTTACTGCTCTAGAATTTGCTTCTTTATATTCTTTTTCTGTCTCTATCATATTCTCAAGATAAGGTATTGCCTTTGAATGCTGCTTGGTAGAAAAATAGTATTTGGCTATTTCATGGTTAACCTGTGTTTTTTGTATATATGAATTTGGAACCATTGGCGCAATTTCTACATTTATATCTGCTAAGCTTGCAGCTTCTTCAAACAATCCATTTGAAAGCATTAAATTGATTATTACAGACATATAATCAATATTATAGGGTTCGTACTTATTTACCATATCAATTTGTTTCATCATTTCTGTAAAATATCTTCCATCCTTAGTCTGAGATAGCTTAAGATTCATTAGTTGTGCATAATCAACCCTATATGCAGCGTTAAATCTATCAAATTTCATAGCTTTTTTGAACAAGTTTATTGCTTCATCATAATTGGAGTTTGCATTTCTAGCTGCTTTAACACCTGTATTAATTCCATAATACATGGATGATGTTAATGCTATTATTATAATACCTAAAACTGCTATCACTATATATGGAACCCTTGTTTTTACTATATTAATTCTTTTAATATTATTATCTGTATTTAGTATTCCTAAAAGTACCCATAGGAAAAATGCGGCTGCTGGTAATGATAGATTAAAATCAATTGATGAATGAAGAAAAATGAGCATAACAGCTATATATACAGGTAAGTAGCTTGATTTATCCCTGATACTTTTAACTAGTCCAATAACAAATTGTGTCATTAATAATAGTAATGGGATTAATCCTAATAACCCTACTTCAACTGCATATTGAATATAAAAATTATGAGCTTCTTTACTATTGTATGGCAACGACTGATATTGCCGATAAAGGTTCTTCCAAGCGCCTCCACCACCGCCTACCAAAATACTATCTTTAAATATCTTAAAACCATCTTTAACAAAATATATTCTTAAGGAAGCATTATCAGTTTCTAAATTAATATCCATAAGTCGCTTAGCTATCGTCTCAGGTATATATTTTAGCTTCTCTATCTTTTTGATTGTATTACCATAAGAATCTCTAACAGCTATGTTCCTATATGTTGTATGACTGTTATTTTCATAATTATATAAAAGCAGCAATACCCTTTCAGTGTCATTTAATGTAGTAAATTCAATTTTCTTATGCTCAAATTCATCACCTACAGAATTAAATTCCTTATATATTTCTTCATATTCAGCATCACTATTGTAGCTTCTTATAGCGACCCCGTAGCTGTTAGGAGTAATAGCAGATGATTTAACTTCAAATTCTAATGTGTATGTTGTATCAGGCTCAACTTCATTTATGTAGATAGATTGATTCTTCCAACTCTTCTCTTCATTTTCGGCATGTTCTATCTTATACTCAATAGGTTCTTTAGCAGTAAACAGGAATGCAATTACCATTATAAAAATTGTAACAACAATAATTAGAATTGTGTTAATTTTTCTATCGGAAATAATAATATTAAGTTTTCTAATAGTATAGTCGAAAACATAAGATAATCCTACACATACTAATATACTAAAAAGATAATAAACTAACAAATTTGTTGAATTATCTCCGTGGTTTGTATAAAACCTTAGAACAAGTAAGGCACCAGCTAAAGTTGATATAATAAAGTTCACTATCATCCTTATCTTATTTTTTGGACTTATAACTACAAAATTTAATAATAAAACAACAGCTATAGCTAAAAGTCCTCCTCTGGACAAAGTAAAAACAAATGAAGTTATCAAAGTTGTAAGTACAATCTGATAAACTAATTTATGTGAAAGCTTTTCTGTTTTTATTAGTGTATTTATAGTTAATACTATTCCTACGCCTAAAACTGAAGCTGTAGTATTAGGATATTGATATGGTCCATATAATCTATTCCATTCAACAGCTCCCTTTATATTAATAACGCCTAATAAAGCAAGTATTGAAGAAAAACCAATTATAAAAGTAATTACTATTATAGCATTTACAAGTAATTCTCTTTTTTTCTCATCATCCTTTGTAACATCTGATGCTATTTTAAATAACATAAAATAACCAGAATACAACAAAAATGAGTCTAATCCATCTTTAGCATTAACCCCGAATATAAACGATATTAAATAGCATATTGGAATTGCTATTATTACTAAATCCATATATGTATCAATAATCTTTCTATCTTTACATGAATGCTTGTACACCAAATAAACAGCAAATACTATGCTTATAGCCAAAATAGCTGGAATATAGTTCTCCCTAAAATATAACCCTCTATAGAAGGGCGTGATCATAAGAACAATTGAAATAAGCGCTAACAAAATAGATTTCATATATGTGTTTTGTCTATTTTCGGATTTTTTTCTATAAGTTGATAATGGTTTTGCCATTTGCTGCACTCCCTGCTTAAATTTGTTTTACATTATCTATAGTATACTAAAGCGGTGATTTTTTCAATTTTTTTCATATAAAAAAGCTACTGGAAAAATCCAGTAGCTTTTTGAGTTATGATTCACTAACAAATTTAATTTTATGGTGTAACTTTAACGATTGTTACTGTAAGCTCTATAGTTGCTTTAGCACCATTCTTAGTAAATTCTAATACAACTACTTCAGTTACTTCTTCGCCAACATTTGCTGGTAAATTATCTAAATATACTTCTGTATTATTCTGTACTTTAGTTGGGTCAAGGTATGCATACTGTACGCCTTCCTTGCCAAGAACTTTAACAGTGAAACCTGCTCCAGCAGTTCTCTTAGTTTTTAATGCAGGCATAAGGTCTACATAAACATCTTCTGCTACTTCTGCTACAGTTACACTTGTTACATACTTCATAGCCTCTTCTTCAACTGCTTTCTGAGCATCTACATCAGAGGCTACAGGCTCTAAATCTGTACCATTGAAGAAGAATTCATCATCTTTTGCTTCTTCAGCTGAATTGTTTGCAAAATCTTTTGCAGCTGTTGAACCAATTATTAATTTGTAGTCATATCTTCCTTCAAGAGGTACATTCAATTCGATAGTAACAAGTTTTCTATCATCTGTATCTACTTGAGGTGCATTAGCACTTATTGCTGTCTTAGATACAGTTTCATCTGCATTCTTAATTACATAGCTACCAGGAGTATTAATTTCTTCACTGTACTCAATTTCAACTGTGTATCTATCAACAGCAACAACATTTACAATGTATGGTTTTTCATCATCTTTATATTCTGCATAGAATATAGTATAGTTGTCATCATCAATATTCTCTGTAGGTATACCATGTTTGTCTTTTATATAGCTGCTCAGATTGATTCTGTATTCACCGTTTTCATTTATTGTTGTTCCTTGTTTTTCAAAGTATACTATATATTCATCGTCATCATCTGAATTAGCTTTAAATGTTCCACTTGTTCCACCAGCTACTGTTGAAACATTCACATTAGTCATAGTTTGAACATCGCCAGACATTGTTACTTCAAATGTCTTAGCATTTTTCTGTGTTATATTAAGAACTTCGATTGGTTCTGGTTCTTCTTCTGTGCCATATACTACAAAGTCATCGTAGTCAGCTGGCTCTACAAAATCGTTACCTGCTTCATCGACTATGCCTGTTATGGTAACAACTTTATAAACGCAATCTGAATCTAAAACTTTATTACCATAATCAGAGAATTCTACTACTGTATCATCTTCTGATGTAGTTCTTGCAATTAAGTCGAATGTCTTTACAAAATTATCATTATTATCATATTCGTCAAGTGTGATTTTAGCACCTGAAGCAAATTCAACTTCTTCATCAAATGCTACTGCAACTACATATTTGTTAATTGCATATATATCTACTAACTCAGGAGCTTCATCATCCACGTCACCTTTTACAGCTACAAATTTGAAGTTCAAGTCAAGAACATTACCTGCTAAGTCTTCAACTCCGTCAATAGTAAGTTTATATGTTTTACCCTGAACAAATTCTGCGGTCTTAATTTTTACGCTATAGTCGTCATTATCATAAGTAACCTTAACAGGTGCACCTATATCATTATTGAATTCGTAGTTTGAAACATCTTCAGCAGTTGCTTCATTTAGAGGAGCTGTGAATTTAACCTTAATTGTATCTGTATCAGTTACTTCATAACTCTTAACTGTTGCTGCTGCAAGATTGTCTCTCTTAGCACTTACAGTTGTCTTCTTTTCTTCAAGAGCATTGCCAAATTCATCAGCAATATCAGTAACCTTTAGTGAGTAGGAACCTACTTCAAGCTCTTCTACTGTCAAAAGAACTGCATATATACCATCTTTGAAGGAAAGCTTTTCTGCATTTTCAATTACATAATCTTCTGAGCTCTTAGTTAAAGTATAGTTATTAACATCTAGTACACTAGCTTCATCAAATCTGCTAGCATCTTTAAATTTAACTTCTAAGTGATTTCTTGATACAACTTTTGCAGATACAAAGCTTGGAGCTGTAGTGTCTTCTTTCTTACCATAGAAGGTCTTCTTTACAGCCTTAGCCATTGTATTTTCAGCTTTTGTTGTATCAACAATATTGGATATGCTTATTTCATATTTAGTATTTGCTTTTTGTACTTCTGTTGTTAATTCAACTTGTTTCTCTTCTTCATCTTCGGGATCTTCAACCAATTTTGCTTCTAAAATAGCTAATTCAGTGTCTTTTGCTTTGATTGTGTAGTTTGCTATATTTTCAGCTGATTCTTTTGTTACTTCTTCATTGAAAAGAATGATAACTCTTTCATTTGTTTCTGCTTCAACTTTTTCTACCTTTGGAGCAGAAGTATCAGGTCTTGTATAGAAGGATTTTGAAGCTGACTTCAAAAGTCCACCGTCTACAGATTTAACACCTGTAACTTTAACTGTATATTGTTTTCTGGAAACAAGTCCTTCAGTAGTTAGAGTTACTTCATCTTCATCAACTTCAGCTGCAACTATTTCTACACCTGAGATAGTGTAGTTAGCAACATCTGAACCTGTCTCAAAGTCTATGTTCTTATTAAATGTTATAACTACTTCTTCTATATCTTCACTTACTACAGAATCTATAGAAGGAGCTCCGGATACTTTTCCTACTCCGGTGAATTTAACTTTTTCTTCTCCAACTGTTAAAGTGTAAACTTTTCCAGCTGTCATAGCTGCTGTTTCAAGTCTTACTGCATCAGAACCTGTTACTGTAACAGATTTAATTTCAAGACCTTCGATAACATATTCTGCATTTTCTAATACTGCTGCGTCAACATCTTCTTCAAATACAACTTCAACTACTGTGTTACCAAGAGCTGCAACGCTGTCAACTGCTACTGCAACTTCAGCTACTTCTTCCTTAACGCCAGCTGCTACTGCTAATTCTTCAGTAACTACGCCAGCTGCTATTAATGTGTCAATGTAAACTTTGCCGTCTTTTGTGGTAGCTTTTAAAGCTGCAAATGTAGCCTTTGCAAGTTCATCAATTGTGAACTTTTCAGCTTTAGCAGGCTTTAAGCCAACTGATTCAGCAAATGTGAAAACTTCTTCCCAAGCAAAGTCTCCAGCTACTTCAGCTGTAGTCTGCTTATATCCCAATGTTTCAAGCAATACTTTGTAGTAGGATTGCTCGTTGATCATAGCACCAGGATTGAAGTTACCTTTTTCGTCTCCACCAAAGCCTAATCCAGGATTAGCCTTTAGGTAAGCCATAAGGTTTCTACCTTCTACCCATGCATAGTCTTTCACATCTGCGAAGTTATCTTCGCCTTGGAAAGCTATTGCTTCGTCATAAAGTCCTTTTAATTTTAATAATGCTGCAGCGGCTCCTAATCTAGTCAATTCCTTAGCTGTATATTCTACAGTAACGCCGTTGCCATCGCCTTCAAGCATGCCTAATGTGGCAAGTGCTTTGGCTTCTGCGCTAACTTCTGTATCAGCAAATGCTACTGTAATTGTTGAAAAAACCATAGCAAATGCTAATACTAGTGCTAGAACTTTCTTCATCTTTTCTCCTCCTTATGATTTTATTATTTCTTGGGAGTATATTGTAGCGTCAACCCCCCGTATGTATATGCATCCCCGTAATGGGGAAGGCTACCATAATTTAGTCGCCAGTCACCAGTCTCTGGTCGCTGGTCGCTGGTCTTAGGGTATTCCTCATGGGTCTTTTTTTGTCGCTGGTCTACAGTCGCCAGTCGCTAGTCCTCAGGTATTCCTTTGGAGTCCTTGGACCTTAGAGGAATTTTCCATGGTAACATAGGAAAAATGGAGTAGCTTTGTACTCTCTTACACATTATAGCAAGTTACAGATATTGAGTCAATTAGTGGTAAATAAGTGTAACATAGATGTAACATTTAGAGTCACTGGTCGCCAGTCTCCAGTCGCTGGTCTTCGGGTATTCCTTTGGGGTCATATTTTTGAGTCGCTGGTCGACAGTCTCCAGTCTCTAGTCTCTAGTCCTCAGGTATTCCTTTTGGGTCACTAATCTTTATGTATTCAACTTTGGTTCTTTCTTAGATACTTTATTAAAGCTCCTATCATAGCACTTACTTCATTATATTTTTCTTCATAATATAATAGTTGCGATTTTGTTAAATACCCTACTTCATGAGCAATTTCTAGTTGAGTTATAAGTTCAGCTAGAGAGCCTTTAGCTATATTAAGGAATCTTATAAAGTCTTTGTCGCTGTCTCTTTCACAGCCTTCAGCTATATTGCTTGCGATGCTCACTGCAGATCTTTGAATCTGATCTCTAAGTCCATAATTCTTATTAAATGTTTCATTGTCCATTGCTTTATATATTTCTACTGCTAATTGCTTTGCATCTTGCCAGACTTTAAGATCTTTAAAGTTTTTGCTCATTATATCCTCCATGCTATTAATATGGCTAATTAGCCATAGTATGGATGAGTTGACATATTCGACATAATTGAGGAAATTCCTTGTGAATAATTTGTGGATAGCAAAAAAGTTCCATGAATTTTGCCTTCATGGAACTTTAGTAATTATGATTACACAGTTAATATCATTACCTTTTCCACTTGTTTAATTCTGAAACAAGTTTATATACAGTTGTACATGACTCCCAGTCTGATGGATTTCCACCATCTTTAATATGTATTTGGTGTCCAATCCTTGCATTTTCTATTGCCTTATTGGTCTTGTCATATATTTTCCTATATATACCCTTATAAGGTTTATCATAGGGTTCAGTTCTTTTTACATATTTATTTATATACTCTTTATACTTTTTTCTATTCAAAGGACCAATAATTCTTTCGAAATGCATTATAAACCAAAGCTCAAATGCCTGATTAGAATAAGCAACTTCTATACTGTTGTTATTTGCTAATGAAATAGCTTCATCAAAATCTAAATAATTATCTTTATCAAATACACACCAAATCTGCCTATAAGCTTTTTTCTCATTTTCCTTAATTGCTATGTCAACCATTTTTTTAGGAGAACAGTGTTTTTTTATAGGAAGTAATTTTATTTCTCCTAAATCTAATTTAAATTCATTAAAATATTCAACTTCTGTATCCCCACAGCAAATTATAAGGATGACATTATTTTGTATTCTTTTATTACTTGTATTTCTTTTATAGCTTTTGATACCCCCTTTTGACATATGATTATCTCTCCTTTATAAAAGGTATTGCACCGAATACACCTAGTAAATATTTTTTCAGTAATAAATCGTTCTTCCTTATATCTTTAAAATCATTCAATGAATATAGATCGCTTTCACCATATTGATTTTTCTGAACAAACCAGATTTGGTCTCTTCTTATAGGTTCTTCTAATAATAGCACATCATGAGTTGTACATATTAATTGAGCGTTTTTGATATTTTTATCTATCGAATTAAAAAGAGAAATAATATATCTTACTAATGCACAATGTAATCTTGAATCTATTTCATCTATGAAAATCGTCTTGCCATTTTTTAAAGAGTCTAAAATTGGTCCTGCCAGTTCAAAAAATTTTATTGTACCATTAGATTGATATTTGACAAAAGGCAAAAGAATCTCATCAACAGATTTATTATTATCATCATAAACATAGTGTTTTGTTTTTAAATCTATAAGCCTTCTTTTTAAATTAATGTTAGTATTCTCTTTCGCAGCTAAATTCTTAAGAAGCTGTTTTGATATAATTTCTGCCAGTTTTTCATTCACTTTTTCTTCTTTTATGTTAAGTTCAAAATCCTCGATGCTAAAATCTGCTCTTTTCAGAAAATCCAAAACTTCATTTTTCTTTTTTTCGTCTGTTTCCAGATATGATACTGTGTCAGCAGGGGTGTCATAATCCGGTGTAATTATGTGTAAATCATTTGAGAACCAGTCTCTGACTATTTTGGCAATAGGTATATTAAACATCGCAGCAGTAGAAATAAAAAGAGCATTTTCTCTTACATGTTGTTTTATCGCCTCAGCATGAGTCGTTAATTCACCTTTTAACTCTATTGAATCATAATGTGATCCCTTTCTGATGAATAAAGGAGTCATTCTTCTAGATTTCCTGTATAACCATTCGCCATTAATATTATTATCAGATATTTCAAAGCCATATTGATATAGAACATCATCTTTTATAAAAACAATTTCAAACATGCTTGGTTCATCTTCCGATTTAATTCTAAATTTGAATTTTTCGCATCTTTTGATAATACTTTCATCAAAAAATGAATTCTGAACCATGCTTTTCATAAAATCCACTGCACTAATAAGATTTGACTTTCCACTTCCATTGGCACCATATATCAGAGTACTTTTTAATAATTCTCCAAATCCAGTATTAAACGTATTTAATTCTCTATATTCGTCTTTGCTTGATGCAAGCATACTTATTTGCGCTTCATCGTAATATGAAGTAAAATTTTTACATTTAAATCCTAAAAACATATTTTTATCTCCTCTATTTATATAGTTATATATATAAATATATATTTGTATATAATAATATATATTTATATATAATTTTATTATTATTATTGCCAAAACTCAATCGTTATTATAATTTTTTGCAAAAAATTTTCATTTTTTTATATTAAGTATGTTAATATTAAATTATTATTATCAAATATATACAAAAAATATGAGACAAGCATTCTTAAAGAATACCTGTCTCAATTATTAACATATTTTCTATGCTTATATATACAAATTCTTTATCATTAGAAGTTTTGTAGGTAGGAAGGATTCTATTGATGTCCTCCTTTATATTCCAATGCTGCTTTTATGAAATCTTTAAACAGCGGATGAGGTCTGTTTGGTCTGGATTTGAATTCGGGGTGGAACTGGCATCCCAAGAACCATGGGTGGTCAGGGAGTTCCACTATTTCCACCAGCCTTTCATCTGGTGAAATACCGCTGAGTATGAGACCTTTTGCTATCATCTTTTCTCTGTATTCATTGTTGAATTCATATCTGTGTCTATGTCTTTCGAATACTAATTCATCCTTGTAGGCTTCATAAGCCTTAGTGCTCTCCATGAGTTTGCAGGGGTAAAGACCTAGTCTCATGGTGCCTCCTAATTCGTCTATGTCAGCTTGCTCTGGCATGAGGCTTATTACTCCATAAGGAGTTTCCGGATCCAGTTCTGTGCTGTGAGCTTCTTTCAATCCAAGTACATTTCTGGCAAATTCTATTACGGCTATCTGCATACCCAGGCATATACCGAAGTATGGCACCTTGTTTTCCCTTGCATATTTAGCAGCAAGTATCTTGCCTTCTACTCCTCTGTTGCCGAAGCCACCAGGAACCAATATGCCATCAGCATCCTTGAGCTTTTCTTCGTAATTGTCTGGTGTGAGGTCACAGGAGTTTATCCAGTCTATTTCTACTTCTGCTTCGTTGGCTATTCCACCGTGACCAAGAGCTTCTGCCACAGACAAGTATGCATCATGGAGTTCTACATATTTGCCTACCAAGGCTATTTTTACTTTATACTTAGGATTAAGTATCTTATCAACCAATGATTTCCATTCATCAAGATCAGGTTCGTTACATTTCAGTCCCAGCTTTTTAACTACCAAAGAGTCTAAACCTTCCTTATTTAATAGTAAAGGTACCTGGTATAGTGTATCAGCATCTGTGTTTTGAACTACGGATTCGCCTTCCAGGTTGCAGAATAAACCAATTTTATCCTTCAATTCTTTGGATAGGGGTTTTTCTGTTCTGCAGACGATGATATCAGGCTGAATACCAATGCTTCTGAGTTCTTTTACACTGTGCTGGGTGGGCTTGGTCTTCAGTTCTCCTGCTTTGCTTAGATATGGGACTAGAGTGACATGGATGAAGAGTACATTCTCACTGCCTACTTCATATTTAATCTGTCTGATGGCCTCTAAGAATGGGAGGCTTTCTATATCGCCGACGGTGCCGCCAATTTCGGTGATGACTACATCAGGGCTGCCTTCTTTGCCTACCCTGTATATTCTTGATTTGATTTCGTTGGTTATGTGGGGGATGACTTGTACAGTTCCGCCTAAGTAGTCGCCTTTTCTTTCCTTATTAATAACAGACCAGTATATCTTACCTGTTGTTACGCTGCTGTTTTTGGAAAGGTTGTTGTCGGTGAATCTTTCATAGTGACCTAGATCAAGGTCTGTTTCTGCTCCGTCATCTGTGACGAAGACTTCGCCATGTTGATAGGGTGACATGGTGCCTGGATCGATATTGAGATATGGGTCAATCTTTTGCATGCTTACTTTGAGTCCGCGGTTTTTGAGTAGTCTGCCCAGGGATGCTGCTGTGATGCCTTTCCCGAGGGAAGAAACTACGCCGCCGGTAACGAAAATATATTTCGGTTCTGCCATTGTATTTCCTCCTTTTTTGAAACCACTAAAAACACTAAAATCACTGTTTTTTTATGGCGTAATTTTTTAGTATAGTTATTGTATCCTTTGTTGATTCATTATTGATTATCGTTAATTATGCAGCTTTTTAGTTATGCTCTGGGGTCTTTTGCATTTCTCTAGGGTCTTATTTTGAAACCACTAAAAACACTGAAACCACTGTTTATTTGTATATATTTTTTCTCATTCTTTGATTTAGTGGCTTATATTCATCTCATATCCTTACTGTTTAGCTGAATTACTTTTTATAGTATAGCTTTGAGGTCTCATTGTAGAATCACTAAAAACACTAAAGGGCATTTTAATTTATAATTCTTTTTATTTGAATCTTTTCTGCACCGAAGTTTATTATAAAACCTAACTTTTTTCTTGTTGCTTTCAAGTAGTTCAACAACTGCGCAATATGATTTGCATCAATAGCTGAAACAGACTTTATTTCTAAAATTATTTTATCTTCAACTATTATATCAGCTATATAATTCCCTACTGTATAATCCTTATAATATACTTCTAATTCATATTGCTGCACACACTTTAGATTTCTAAGTTCAAGTTCTTTTACCAGTGCATTTTCATATACTTTTTCTAAAAATCCTCTTCCTAACAATCTGTGGACTTCATAGGCTGAATCTACTATAATTTTTGAAATATCTTCATATAGAAACACAGACTATTCACCACCTTAAATGTCCCTCAAATAGTATGGCTTAAAGTCATAGTCACTATAAAAATAAATATAACTCATATATTTTACATTTATGAAATAGAAAAATCAATATGAAATGTTGAGTTTCATATTGATTTTTGGTTGTCAGTTGTTTAAGAGTTTTTGGAGTTCGGTGATGGCGGCTTCGAGCTGGGTATCCTTGATGTTATTGGTAATGTTTTGGGTGTAAAGATCAAGGATTTTTTTCTGAGTGTCCTTGGTGAGGGTTTTTACTTCAGGCAGGTTGTTGTCTCTCAGAAGTTTGTTTACCGCAGCCAAGGTTTGCTTCCCCATGATGCCGTCATCTTTTACCTGGTAGCCCAGATTGTTGAGGCGTTGTTGGATGCCGTATACATCCAGACCTATAGTGCCCAGAGCAATATCTCTGTCCATTTTCACAGGAGCCAGTTCTTCCTGTTTCGGCAGTTCTACCACCACATCAGGTTCTATACCTATGCCGTCTATATTAATTTTATTTCTGGTGAGGTATTCGGCTATGGTCATCTTGATACCGCCGCCGTTGGTCAGGTACATTATGTTCTGTACTGTGCCTTTGCCATAGGTTTTGGTGCCTACTATCACACCTGCTTTTGAATCTTTTACTGCTCCTGTTAGTATTTCTGATGCAGAAGCGGAGCCTTCATTAACTATTACAGCCAGTTTGAAAGGTGGATTTTCCAGGGTGGAGTCATAAACCTCGTCATTGGCTTCCCCTTTGGCATCTATGTGGACTATGGGGCCTTCGGGTATGATTTCCTTACATATATCTATGACACTGCTCAGTAGACCTCCAGGATTGTTCCTCAGGTCTATTATCAGTCCTGTTTTTCCTTCAGCTTTGTAGCCTTCTATAGCTTCTTTGAAGTCATCGTAGGTATTGTCATTGAATTCTGTAAGCCTAATGTATCCTATGCGAGGATCTTTTATAACATCTTCGCTATTTCTGTCGAAGGGAGTTTTCTTCTTTACTGATTCAATCTTTATAAGGGCTCTTGTTATTTCTATATATATAACTTCTGTTGTACCGGCTTTTATTACTCCCAGCTTTACCTTGGTGCCTGGGTCACCTTTTATAAGGGTTACGGCCTTTTCCAAAGTATAATCTTTAAGATCAGTATCGTCTACAGATACTATTACGTCTCCTGTGTTAAGTCCGGCTTTTTCTGCAGGCGTATCTTCTATGGGTGCAACTACTGTTATTTTACCGTCTCTTTTTTCTATAGAGACACCTATACCGCCGAATTCTCCACTGGTGAAGCTGGTGAGTTCCTGGAATTCTTCGGGGTCCATATAGTTGCTGTGAGGGTCTAAGGTTTCGAACATGCCGTCTATGGCTCCGCGGATGAGTGTCGCTTCATCTACGTCTTTGTAGTAGTCGGATTTGATGATGTCCATGAGGGATTCCAGGGTTTCTATGGTAACTTGATCGGTGTATGTTTCTGCTGTCACTGCTGTGGATATTGCCAGGATTATTATCAGTATTAGTGCCAGGGTTTTTCTTTTCATATTATCAACTCCTTGAGTTAGATTCGAGCTGCGTTGCCTTAGGTATTCCTTTTCCGTCTTGACCCGTGACTCGTGTATTATGATGCGTAGCTTAGGGTATTCTTCTTGGGTCAGCCGTTAGACTCTGATCGCTTGTCTCTAGTATTTGGGTATTCCTTTATACTCTTTTCGAGAACACGGATTCACACGGAGAAATCCCACGGATTTACACGGTGGGGTGTTTTCTAATTAAAATTCACCACGCGTTCGCGGTAGTCGGTCTTGATTTCTTTTTGCAGATAGTTTATAAAGCGGTTTATCAGGTTGGCGGCTTCGCCGCGAGATAATGGAACATTAGGTTTAATAGCATTATCTTCAGCGTCGATTATATCCAAATCTTCTGCAACATATATGGATTTTCTTGCCCAGTCAGGTATTTGAGCTTCATCGGCAAAGGTTCTTCCCAGATTGAATGTGGTTATGTCCTCCAGTCCCAGGGCTCGTATGAGTATGGTGACTGCCTGGGCTTTGGTGAGGTTTTCATCGGGGCCGAAGGTGTTGTAGCCTGTGCCATTCATCAGATCCAGTTCTGTAACTCTTTTTATATAAGGGTAGTATGGGTGATTGGGGTCCACATCGGAGAATATTATGTCCTCCTGGACTTCCTTTCTGGATCTAGGTCTTTGTACTTCTGTCTCTACTTCCAGACCGCAGGCTTTTACTATGGCTTTTGCAAATTCTGCCCTGTTGATCGGGATTCTTGGATTAAAATATTTGCTTTCCCCATCCATTACTCCCAGACTGAAAAGCCTGTTTATGTCTTTTTCTGCCCAGTAGCCTCGGATATCCTGATACTGAGGTATAGGCAGGGAAGTAAGCTTAGGCATGGTGGTAAGCTTGAAGCTCCCTTCGCCGGTTTTCCTCCTGGTGGTCTTGCTGTTTACCGTTATAGGCATATCATATTTATATACTACTGTATTTTCTTCTTTTTCGCTAATCATATAGCTTTCTTTAAAGCTTATCTGATTAGGCAGGCTTTGTTGTGATATTATTTCCTTCTCTCTGATATTTGTTACGCCGTATTCCACAGTGCCGTTATTTACTTGTATATTGCCTGATGTTCCTATTGCATTTTGGTATGTGATGACATGTCTTATCATGGCTGTCTCTACAGTACTCCATGTGTTGTCATATTTATAGTTCTCGCCATATATGTCAACTATTACTTTGTTTCCTCCTTCGGAATAGGTCTTCCTGCCGTTCCATGTTCCGCTGGTGTATTTGATGACGCTTTTGTCCTGTGTTATAGAAGCCTTGTTCAGTATTTGTTCTTCCAGTATATAGGTCTTGTCACCTATGGTAATTCTTTCGGACACTTTGGCTTTAGGATCCAGTATAAGGCCTGTTCTGATCTGCTTAAGTACAGGGTCTGCGGCTTCATCCGCCAGGTATGTCACCGTTCTTGTAAGAGTGGCTCCGTTGGGGCCTGTGAGGTTATAGGTGTATTTTATCTGGGCTCCTTTGCCTGATTGTTTGATATCAAGCCGTCCGGTAAATTCCACAGGTGCACCTGACAGGAATACTATTTCTTTGTATTGTGTTTCATTGCTCACTCCAGGTTCGATAATGTCGGCGTAGGAGATTGTGGAGATGAGCAGCAGGATTATTAAGGTTGTGATAAATCGTTTCATAGTATAACGCTCCTTTAAATGGGTTGCGAGTTTCGAGTTACGAGTTACGGGCTTGGGTATTTCTTTGGGGTCTATTTATTGAGAACACTAAAAGACACTAAGGGGCACTGGTTATTGTATTTGATTCGTGCTGCGTTGCCTTGGGTATTTCTATACTGTCTTGACTCGTGACTCGTGTGTTAGGGTTAGGCTCTGGGGTCTAATACAAGGAATTCCTATAGGGTAGCGGAACGGTTATGAACCGTTCACTACAATATTTTCCCTATTTGCCCATTTGCCTATTGGCCTTATTCCACAAATATTAGTATGCCGTTGTTTTGGTCGATGATGGCGTATATTTTGTCGCCTATATCTAAATCGCCGAGGGTTACTACTTGTTCATTCTTGATTATTATGGCTTTTTGTGTATTGATGACGGTGTTGGATGTCGTTGGCTGCCATTGACCATAGAATCTGCTGTACTCCTTTACATCCGTAAGTGTCAGTTGGGTATATGTTTCGTTGAATCTGACTACTTCTCCTGTTATGAGGTTTTCTCTAAAGGTTACTTCTTCTTTGCCTAGGTTTGGATCCCTCTTGTATATATTGATGGCTGTAGCTTCTCCGTCTTCATTTATCACAGCATAAGCCAGCATATGTTGACTTTTGCTTCTGCATTTTTCATAATGAGGTCCTTTATCGTCCATATACAGCAATGGATCGTGAATGGTGTATTTCTTATTGTCAATAGTACTTAGAGGATTTCCATTGCTGTCTTTTTTCCAGAACCTGCTTTCCAGGAAGGTATCTCTGGTTATATAGCTGTTTTTAACTACATTGTCCAAGATTTTACTATCTTTGCTGAGGTAGAAGTAGCTTTCATCGTCATAGTAGTAATTCCATTCATTGTTGATTAGGTTTGCATAGCTTTCCAGTGAGAAGTTGTCTTCTCCCATGTCGTGGATATATCCTCTCACTACATTTCTATAGTCAAAGCCGTTGCCGTTTTCCATAGATACCAAAGCTGCGTAGTTGGTACCGCCAGGCAGTCTGTTCTTTATTACAAAGGCTTCGTCATTGTAGGTGAGGTCGGATGTATCAAGGAGCCTTCTATCCTTGATTATTATGGTTCCTTCATCAAAGCTGAGCTTCTGACCGTCGGCCAGTCTTATGGAGTTATCCGTCCATTGAGCGTTGAATGTTCCGCTGAAAACAGAGTCTTCGCTAACGCTTTTCAGCGTCATTTTCGCTATGGTTTCCTCACCAAAGTCCTTTACAGTAACGATATAAGCTTCTACATTTCTTTGCTTGTCCAGATCTTCCAGAGAAAGTTTTCTGCCTTCTTTATATATTTCTGCATCCCTCTTTATGGGGAAAATCTTTTCATCTTCCAATTCCATCCAATCAGGATATTTATAGCTTTGTACCTGTGATAAAGCAATCCTATTCTGGGTAGGCAGAGTATTGAGTATTCTTGCCTTGTAGATTTTCTCAACTCTTTGCCTTTTGGACATGAGCTGGATTTCATCGGCTATGCCGATACTGGTTTCGCTGGCTTTTATCTTCACCAGGTCTCCTGTCTTTATATTATAGAGCTTTATAGGATAGCCCAGGTAAGTAATGGATGTGAAGCTGTCGGCTTTAAATGTTATTGGATTTTGCCTGTCGTTTATTTCAGTTACTTTTATGGTGTTGTCTCCCACATCTCTTACCCTAAGTACAGCCTGATATTCCTTACTCACTTCTTCTCCAGGCATGGTAAATGCTTTTATGGCTTTGATGATTCTGCCTGATATCTCAAATGTGGCATCCTGTTCGATTTGCAGGCTGTCCAGATCTTCGTAATAGTCGTTTACGGTGACTATCACCCTGTCATCCAAGCCATAGGTGCGGAGGTTTCCGTCATAGTCCTCCAGCTTCAGAATTCTTCCTGTCTTATCTATATATTTGATTATTCCATCTATGTATTCTGTGTTTGCGTAATAGTCTACATTTTCTTGTATGTCCAGTCTGGTTATTAAACTGTCCTTGTATAAGGCTTTTACACCTTGACCAGCAATGAGGCTGGTGTCCTTGGCTGGTTTTCCAAGGGCTGTTATTATGGTATTGATGCCTATTTTTAATTCTGTAATGTTTTTCTGACTGTCCTCTATCCTTATATTGCCTTCCTTATCAAAATAGCTAAGGGTTCCCTGAAGGAATTTGTATTCGTCCAGGGATCCATAAAGCATCTGATTGTCTCTCACTGCATATTCCAGGGTATCTCCCTGTCTAAGGATCTGATGGTCAAATACCCTGTTGTTTCTTAGAATAGGTAATACCTGTGTTCCTAGTATCTTTATTTCAAAACCTGTACCATCGAAGTTTTCCATGGTAAGTGTCAGGTCTGGATTAACATTTCCAAACTGATTAGGATAATTGGCCTCTATATTGAGAATTGTTGCAACGCCCTTTTGTATGCCTGTTACTTCAGGGTACTTTTCAATTATATTAGCTATTACTTCTGCAGCTTGTCCTCTTGTGACTCCTGATGCAGGATTGTATTTGTCCTTTGTGGCAGAGGGCAGTATTTCTTTCTGAAGAAGAATTTCCACAGCGTTTAGCCTGTTGGCTTTGATGTTATTGTAGTCGCTGTATTTGTAGACATAGTTTATGTCCTTTGAAGGAATCTCCTCCAGCTTCAGGGCTCTCACAATCCATTGGGCAAGATCCTGACGGCTTATGGCTTTTCTCATGCTTTTGTTTTGTTCTCTTGCTGCTGCTAGTTTTTCATTTCTCAGAGCATCTCTCTCAGCTAATGTCATCCACCTTTTCTTAGCTTCTGCCATCACCTGGCTTTCTATGGCATCCTGCTGAGCCTTTGTGAGAGTTTCCATTTCCCTCAGCTCCGCTTGTGTAAGGATGCCTTGGGTTATAGCTTCTTCCAGATATCCTATTGCCCAGGTATCTGCGCTATAGCTTGGCTTGGCGCCTCTTGCTGCCATGTCAGCTGCTTTCCGCAGTGCTTCTTCTTCATATCCCAGAAGCCTTATCAGATAGGTAGCTGCTTCCTGATAGGTGATATTGTCATTAGGTCTGTATTTGGCTCCCGTACTTCCTTGGATTATGTTGAGCATCCTTAGCTTCATTATGTCAGCAGCATAGGGGCTATTGGCTATGTCAGTAAAGCTTCCTTGATCTACAAGGGCTTTGCCATAGGCTGGCACTGTATAGGTAGTGCCCTGGGCAAATATGGTGGTGAATAGCAGCGAGAGTATAAGCATTATGGATATATGTAGTTTTTGTTTCATAAGGATCAGTCCTTTCAGGTTTTAGAGAACACGGATTTACACGGCACAATCCCACGGATTCACACAGCAAAATCCCACGGATTTACACGGTTAATTTATTATTCTTTTTATTTGAGCATTAGGTGTTCCAAAATTGATTACAAATCCTAATTTCATTCTTGTTGATTTTAGATAATTTAAAAGTTGAGAAAAATGTCTTTCTTCTAAGCCTGATATTGCTTTAATTTCTAATATTATTTTGTCTTCAACTATAATATCTGCTATATATTGGCCTACAATATAATCTTTATAATATACCTCCAAAGGTACTTGCTGATCACATTTTAAACCTCTGCTTTCCATTTCCTTGATAAGAGCATTTTCATATACCTTCTCCAGAAATCCTGGACCCAATATCCTATGGACTTCATATACTGATTTTATTATTACATCTGTAATACCTTCATAAATCAACATATAAAAATCCTCCGTGTTATGCGCTATTGGGGACAGGGGGGAGCCCTGTCCCTAGAGCTATGGTTTTTTCAATGATTAAAGCTAATAGCTCACAATCACGTATTGTCCGGGTTGGGTGAGGGTTGTGTTTATGAGTTTTTCGCCGGATTTCTTGGTGAAGTTAATCTTTTCAAGTTTATTTGACGGTATATTATAGTAGTAAAGTTCCAGATTTTGTGCATCAGCGTATTTGGCGTCCAGAATTATTGTGGCTTCCACAGGTTCCTGGAACTGCCTCATATCGGTGATTTTATTTGCTACTTGAAGCCTGAAGTCTATGCCTATTAGTTTTACCGGCTTGGTTCTTCTATTTAAGAGCATGATAATGTCGTCGTACCTCTTGCCTTTTGGTGTAGATAGCTCTATTATGGCTGCTGCATCGTTGTAGTTGGTTTTTATGCTCATTATTTCTGCCGTTCTCAGTGCTTTTGTATGGAATTTCAGAGTTACATCCTTATCCCATATGGTGTAGTTTTTGCTGTAGTCCTGAAGTAGTTTTACAGGTATCTTTATCTGTCTTGAGGCTCCCGGCTCTATATTTTTATCTCTAAGTTCTATTTGATAGTATTGGGAACCTTCCTTCAGGCTTTTTTCACCTATATTATATATAAATTTGTCCTTGGTGCTTTCTGTCCAGTCTTTTCTGGAGCTGGGGTTGATATATTCATCGTTGAATTTGGCTTCAGAGTGTATTGTATCTAAGGTTTGCACTTTTTGTGTCTGTGCATATTGCTGAGATACTCCAAAGTCATTTACCGAATATATTCTGAATACATACCAAGTCTCTGGTACGAGGCCTCTCACGTAGTATACATGTTTTCCGCCTTCTTGGCTTTGCGGTTCTACAGTCATGAGATAGTTAAAGTTGCTAAGTTCCTTGGAATTTTTTTCGTCTCCAAAGGAGGCATATATCTGATATATTTCCGCATTGCCTGTCCATTCCAGTTTCACTGTATCTCCATCCACCGGTGTGGCCTTTGCGCCGGAAGGCTTATCAGGCAAAGGACGGATTACTGTAATTTTATATTCCTCTGACACTCCGCCATCAGGATTTATGATTATTATTGTGCTTGATCCTTCTGACATGGCCGGAGTTGTCACATATATCATAATTCCATCTTCTACCTTAGTTGCAGTGGTTTGTGTACCACCAACCACATAGACTTCCTCATCATTTATGTTGAATGCTGGAATGCCTGTCTCGCCTGAAGCCAGTTCATCTTTTATGACTCCACCAAATATGACTTTGGCACCTTGCTGGAATTCAATACCCTTTATTATTATGTTTTCTCCGCCTGTCATTTTGAAGCTGCTTTCATCAAATGAGCTTCCATCTTCAGCCAGTATTTCTTGTATTTCAGGAGAGCTTATGATGGTTAGTGCATCTTTCTTTTCATGGGAGCCATAGTCTTTATTCTCAACTTTAACAGATACTTTGCCTGGCATCAGTCCCAAAGGCACTTTCACTTTGATTTTTTCAGTACCTTCAAGTTCCAGCACTTCTGCTTCTATGCCACCTATGAATACTTTCAGTCCAGGCCTGAAGTCGCTTCCTATTATTGTAATAGTGTTCTGACCTCTGCTTGATGTTTTGTCCGGTATTACACTTTCAACAAAGGGTCCGCTGAGTCCTTTCTGATATACAACGAAGTATGGCGCCTTCATTTTATAGTATTCATTAGGTTCTCTGGTGCTGGTTATTCCTCCATCCATATTGTCTACAGTGATGGGTTTCTTCAGCCCAACCTGGCTTTCGTTAGTTGGAGGTATTGCAACCAAAAGCCTGTCTCCGTTAGCGCTTCTATCTAATATCTGAAGTTCCATATCATCTAGATACACTTTGGCAGTTCTCTTGAAATTGCTTCCTCTTATGGTAAGCAAAATGCCTCCGTTTACTGCCACATAGGTATAATATTCCTGATCATCGTTTTCATCAGGAGTTCCATCATAGTCTACAATGAGACCCGTGGATTTTTTAAGCACCTTGTTTATAGGTTCTATTGAAGCTATGACAGGATAGTCATAGGGGTTCATGTATTCAAACATAGCAGAAGCTCTTCCCTTGTCAGGGTTTATAAGTTCAATGGGTATATTGGAACCTATGGTATGATATGTAGGCGTTGTGACAAAAACCTGGCTTGAATCTACATATCGTACATAGTCAGAGTAGCCGGTATCAATCAGCAACCTTCCATCTTCCACTTCCACCCTTACAAGGCCTGTTCCCTGGAAAACTTCTCCTCCGCTGGTTTTCATGATATTCAGGGGTATATATTTTACTGTATCGTCATATCCGTCTATGACAGCTCTGTATATTTTGTCATCTACGATTTTGGTCATGGTAAGCTTCGTAGTGGCGCCCAATGCATCATATTCAAAAGTCATCTTGTTTTCTTCAAATCTCACTGTGGTTCTTCTATTGTCTATTCTTCCTGAGTTGTTCATTTCCCTTGGTATATTTCTGTTTGTGAGACTTCCGATTCTGACTGCAACCATTTGCTTGGTATCAAACAGGGATATCCCATTTTCATCCACCTGACCATTATATATATCCATAGTGGAGGTGGCAAAGCTGGATCCTAAAAGTTCTATGGTGTCTCCTCCCTGCATTTTGCCTACTCTAGGGAATACCCTTGTTATCTTAGGATTAGAAGATTCATATGTATAGGTAAGCTTGTCAGATGTTCCTGCATCGTTGTTTACTACATATACATCTACTTTTCCAGCAGTTCCTTCCGGAGTGATGACCTTTAAATAACCTCTGGAGAATTCCACTATTTTTGCCAAATTGTCGCCGAAGAATACCTTGGGCAGTATAGGTGAATCCAGATATTTGTCGAATACCGGGTGATAGAAATCTATTTTTTCCAGCCAATCATCCAAGTTTGCTTCACTATCCCATTTGCCATTGCCATTTATGTCTCTGAATGGTTCTCCTTCCTCTTGATCCCATTGCCCGTTTCTGTTTTTATCTTCATAAGGTTCAAAGAATCTAAAGTCGGTACCGGTGATTTCTACCACTTCGCCGCCGGCAGCTGTTCCTTTATCAGGTACTATCTTTATCAGTTTAGGATGGCTGGTAGGTACTATATAGGTGAATCCTTTTTCCATGCTGGCGCTTCCACCGTCAGGATTTACTACTACCACAGGCACTGCATATCGGTTGGTTCCCTTTTCTTTAAAGAGGTCTCCGGGATAAGGAGGCACTCTTTTTACAGTTATGGTTTTGCCGTTGGGGCTCACTTGTATATCCGCAGATGGCACCTGAACACCGTTTATATATACCTTAACCTTATCAATGCCTATATCCATGAAGTCATTTCCTATTATGTCTATAGCATATCCTCCTTGAGTTGTTCCTTCATTAGGCACTATGCTATTGATTTCAGGCTGGCTTTGAGGATGAGAGAAGTAGTAGAATCCATTGGTGCCTGTCTTGCTGTCCCTTTTGGTGTCTGGGTTCAGTACTGTCACATCGTAATACCCGTCAGCAGGAAGAGCAGGAACTGTAAAGTATATGGTGTTCTTGTCCACTACCTTTACCCTGTTGCCTATAATATTACCAGCAGCATCAGTCTTATATGGAGTTACCATAGTAAGTTTAAGTATTATGGTTTCTCCTTGCTTTATGGTAATGCCTGTTCCGTCAGAGGAAAAATCGTATATGGAACCGTCTTTTTTGTCTGCCTTTATTTCTCCCTTATCTATAATCAATGTATAGGTATTGTGTACTCCATCGCTTAGGATTATGTTTCCTGAGCCGTCCATTGTCATGGTATAGTAGTTATCGTTTTCATCAACAAATATGACTGAATGATAGTAGGGCTTTGCTTCAATGCTGGTCAGATCACCTTCTGTTTTGAGACCTACAACCGGCTCTCCTTTAGGATCTTCATAAGGTTCTAATACTATTTTCTTATTGTTGTCCAGATTATAATCGTTTATATCTATATTTCCCAAGAGTATCCTGGTACCTATAAGTCTGTGTCTCAAATCTGTCTTGTCCGTTGGATCCGGAGGGATAAAGTTTTCACCTTTAACTACAACCAGCGTTCCTGTATTACCGGACTTGGGTGCAAAATCTATTATTTTAGGATTGGTATAGGTCATTACATAATTGAAATGCCATGTAGCAGAGCCACCCTCTGGATTCATAACAAGTATCTGAGTTGTTCCCTCTCTGCCTGGCGGTGCAGTAAATGTAATGCCTTTTCCGTCTTCATCCCTTTTTTTGTTGGTTATTTCTTTTCCGTCTAAGAATAACCTGACTCCGTCCATGAAGTTGTTACCGGTGATTTTAACTTCCACTCCACCTTCAACGGCTACAGTGTCAGGATTTACTCCTGTAATGATAGGCTCTTTATTTTCATCCACTGTAACAAATTCCACAGCATCGTATTTGGTACTGTACAAGCCTGGTTCCTTAGAATTTCTTATAGGGTTTATGACTCTCACATAGGTCTTTCCAATATTTTTTACAATACTATTAGTAGGAAGATAAAACAGTATTTTGGTACCTATCTCGTTGCCTGTTGAACCGTCTAGTTCAAGACCTAATGAGTTCAGCACTTTCATTTCCAAACCTGGGATATAATCCGCATCCCCTACATTGGGATTCAGCCTCAATTCAGGTCCAAGTTCAACTATGGGATACCTCACTATGTCATTGCCAGAAGCATCTGTGTACTTGTGAATCATGAAGTTTTTACCGTATATGGCTATCATTATTCTTTTATCGCCGGTACTGTACTTTCCTTCATCTATCTCTTTGACTTGTATTTTTTCCGGTACTATGCTTTCAACTACAGGTTCTATCTTACTGGGTATATAGGTATAGCCATTGGGAAGAACAGCTCTATCTGTAATAGTCTGTACTATTTTATTGCTTGAATCCAGAATCACTGTTTCCATTTCTATTACCACGTCTTTTGTGGGGTTAACATCTGCATCAGTAATCTGGGCTGTCATGATGTTTATGGTATCCAAATCTCTTGTGAAAGTGGCATCAGGTTGTTCGTCAGACTTTTTAAGAAATGTAGCCTTATCTCCGATGATAATTCTAATGGTTCTCTGAGCCTTGTATCCTTCCTGTCCGTTGTAAGAACCATCTGCATATTCTATTTCCAATTCCCTACTGCCGTCTCTGAATTCGTATGTTTTATCGTCATTATTTGGTATAAATTCAGGTATATTTAATGTCCCTATAAACTGAGCTGATATGGTTGCCTTTGAACCGGTATCAGGTCCGGTTTTAGGATTGATGCTGATTATTCTTGATTTGATGTTGGCGCTTATTACTGTAAACTTATCATCCAATATTTTTTCCATGGTGACTTCTTTCATAGGGTCTTTTCCGGAAGATACGGCATTGGTAAATACAACGTAGTATTCTCCCACTTCTATGTCGGGAACTTCTACTGTAAGTATATCCTTTCCGTTGACATTCTGCTGGAAGGTTTTGTTCTTTCCTTTATTTTTTTCTGTATATGGATCTGTACCATCAGTTTGTTTCAGGAAAAATACATCATAGGAGTCCAATGTGCCTGCAGGTGATTCAAAGTATACCTTGTCCCCTTTTTGGCCTCTATTTGGGTACATTTTTAGATTTGGATCAATTGCTATATCTTTGTACAGTCTGAATTGGTCTTTATATGTATATACAATTTTCACAGATACATCAACGCTATTGTTTTTATCGTTAAAATATACGTCTTCAATTACCGCTGACTTTTCAAATACTATGTTTTGAAGTCCTAAAGCACCGGTAGGATTTTGTACTACAAGTTGATTGTCAATGCCGGTAGTAGTCGTTATGGGTGTATAGGCTCCTTCATGTTCATATCCTGCTTTAATATTCAAACCTGCTTTATTTATATTTGACAATTTTGTACCTTGTATTATTAAATCTTCTACTCCTTCTTTGACTCTGCGATTTACACCTGTCAATGTAGGCATTTCTTCTTCTTTAAGCAGTATAGTGTGTCCTTCTATCATCACCGAGTTTCCCAGCTGATCGCTGTCTATATCAAATTGGAGTATACCTTCAGTATTTACAGTTCTTTTGGTAAGACGGTGGTATCCGGTACTGGTTATTATACCCACATCTGCATCTTTAAGGTAATTTCCAGTTATAAGGAGTCTTCGCTGCTCTATATTTCTGTTGGAATCGTATATTTTATATATAGTTACACTGTCTATCTTGAAATTGTCTGGATCAAAGGCATGCACTTGCCAAGCTCCGATAGGCAGTATATTGAATATCATTATAAAGGCCAGCAGTATGGCAGTTTTTCTTTTTATTTTATGCATGAAGTTCACTCCTTTTTACTTTTGGTCTCTGGTCTTTAGTATTAGGTTGTGCTTCGGGGTCTTTTGATTTTTTTTAAACCACTAAAAGACACTAAAGGGCACTGAATTTTGATATTTAGCGCTTATTTCTCTTCGTTGATTTATTTATGTTTTTGTTAGTGGTTCCTTTTATCTTTAAGCATTTATATGTTTTTGAGTTCCTCCGGTAAGCTGGTGCGCGGCACGAGGTACGCGGCACGCGTTTTCAGCAGAACCCTGGAGTCTTATGAAGAACACGGATTTACACGGCTCTCATTTCTGAGTTCCGAGTTCTGAGCTCTTAGCTCATAATCCATAGTTCTTATATATATTTCGGCATATTTATCCAAAATTCTTAGTGGTAATATTTTCATTATATCATAGTAGAGGAGTATTTAAATAGGCTGGTTTTCTTATGTTTAAAAGATTTGAATGCTTATAACAATTGACCTTATTATATTGATACCAATATTTTGATATGATAATATACTAGAAGAATTTATATTTCTGAGTTCTGAGCCTTTAGCTCTGAGTTCTATTTATCGGAGGTAAATGATGAAGCGCTTTAGTCTGGTGTATAAGATAATATTTATATATATTGTTGCCAATCTGTTGATTTTTGTTCCGGTGAATAAGTACATATACAATAATGTAGGGAAATTTTATACCATTTTTCACGACAATCAAAGGTTGTTCAAGTATGACAGGATGCCCGACTTGTCCATGAAGGGCCACTGGATAAACAAGTATTACAAGGATAACCACAGAAACATTATTATGGTGGGAGACTCCACAGTTGAAGATTTTTATGTAAAGTATGAGGATTCCATAGGATTCCTTCTTGATAGAAAGCTCTTTGGTGAGGATGATAGGCCCAATGTTTTCAACTTCGGCAGCAGCGGCACCAAGACAGTCTATGTGATGGAAAGGATAAAGAAGGCGGTAGAGTATAAGCCTGATCTCATCATATGGCAGATGGGTGCCGGCAGCTTCACAGAGCTCCATTGGATTTTTCCACCTACTGCGGAAAGCTATGACCTGAGCTTAGGCGGAGGATTGGCAGGAGTTTATAGGAATGTATTGAAGATGAATAATGAGAATGCTTATTTCATATCAAGGGAGCTTAGGAGCAATCTGGTGCCACTCCACAGGTACAAAGAGTTTTATGAGGAGCTGGCCAAAGGCATCAAAGCTAAAGTTACAGGGACTCCCCTTCCATATCCCAATGACAGACATATGAAAGTGCAGATAGGGGATGTGAAGATTACGGAGCAGTTTTACGGCATACCCTTTGATGCCTCTACAAGGTATTTTGAGGCTGTGGGTGAGATTTGCAGGTATGTGACTGACAAAGGTATTCCAATGATGATATATCTGGCTCCAATAAACCAGAGCATTTTGGCTAAAAAGTATGAAGAAGGCTACTATGAGAAGATGGTGGCTGCCATCAAGGCTCAGGCAGATCCCTATGGGGTACCTCTTTTAAATCTCAATGACGCGGTGCCGGATGAGCTTTTCATAGATGGGGGCCATCTGAAAGAAGAAGGAGACCGCATAGTAGCAGACAGATTATATGATTTTATAGTGAAAGAATTCCCGGAGCTAGGGGAATAGTCAGGAGGACACCGTGAAGGAAAGCGTTAAACTGATAATCAGATTTCTACCTATACATTCAATAGTTCTATTTACATTGGCAGGTCTGGTGCTTTACCACTTTGCCCGCAAACGGGACAAGGGGGACGGTTCTTTTTGTCCTGCAAAAGCTATAGCATTGATCCTATGGGGTTTTGCTTTTGCCTCCTTGTATGGTCACCCTACATTTGCTCTGATTACACTTGCATTGACAGTAATAATCTATGGCATATCAAAGGCATTGATGAGAGTAAAGGATATATGGCTGAAAAAGCTGCTATTGTATATAGGCATGGCCATATCCCTGGGGACTTTGGCATTGTTCAAATACCCCGTGTTAAAAAATCAGCTGCCTTTAATGCTGCAGGTAAAGGCATTGGGTATTTCCTATTTCACATTTAAGTTTCTGCATGTTGTCATAGATACATATAGAGGAAGGTTGAAGGAGTTGGATCCGCTGACCTTCGGAGCCTTCATATTTTTCTTCCCTACCTTCTCTGCCGGACCTATTGACAGATACGGCAGGTTCAGCAAGGATCTGAAGGATAATAAAGGGCTTAGCAAAGAGCATGTGGATGAAGGTGTTACTCGAATCATTACAGGCCTCTTCAAGAAGTTTATAATTGCGGATAAGACAGGAAGTTTAATCACTGCATTGGCACCGGATATACTTGCTGCTTCAAGACCTGTGCTTTGGGGAGTGTTGTTTCTGTACTCCATCAAGGTTTATTATGATTTTTCCGGGTATTCTGATATTGCCATAGGCTTGGGAAGACTTTTTGGCTTCAAGGTACCGGAGAATTTCAATAAACCATATCTTAAACCAAATCTGGTGCTTTTCTGGCAGAATTGGCATATGACATTGACTTCCTGGTTGAGAGAATATTTGTTTATGCCTCTTGGCAAGCTATTGATGAAGACTGTAGGATCAAACCATCCATGGCTAATAAACAGCATCTGCCAGTTGGTGACCATGGCTGCCGTAGGCATATGGCACGGCTCCACCATGAGCTTTCTCATCTGGGGACTGTACCAGGGAGCAGGTTTGTCGCTGTACAGGATATATTCAGATTTGCTGAAAAAGTATGGTTCAGAAAAATTGTTAGAGTGGATGAATAATTCCAGGTTGGTATACTGGGCAGGTGCTTTTGTGACTTTCGTGTTTATGAGCATCGGATGGGCTTTCTTCATATATAGATGGGAGACAGCAGTGAAGATAGTTATGAGGTTATTTTGAAACCACTAAAAGACACTAAAGAATACACCAAAATACACTAAGGGATATGTTTATTGGTGTGAGGCACGCGGCACGGGGCACGGGGTGGTCTAGGTATTCCTCTTGGGTCTTTTGGAGGAACACGGATTAACTACGAACTCTTAGTTATATTTTTATGGTATCTAGTTTTATCATTGATAGCTATGGTATTACTTTGGCGTTATGGCACACGACACTGGCACGTGAAACGAGGCACAAAGCGTTATTCATGGAGGTAATATATGGTGATGAAAAATGAGTGGATAAAGGCTATAATATTATTTATAATGCTGTATGCGGTGCTGGCCTTTGGGAACTTCGGCACCGGGTTTCAGTATGTTGGTTTTTAGAGCTCAGAGCTCAGAACTATGAACTAAGATGTTAGGGGATTCCTTTAGGATCTCCTTTTGGGAACCACAAAACACACTAAAACCCACTAAATATGGTTTGAAAATAATAGTGTTTTTTTGTGTGTTTAGTGGTTTCATAATAAAAATTGGAGGTAGTGAAATGGACAAAAGAGAAGCGATTAAGGATTTTTTACTAAAAAACATTATTAAAGGCAAAAAGGATTTGGGTTATGATGAGTCGCTGATAAACAGCGGTTTGGTTGATTCCTTTGGTATTTTGGAGCTGACCTTTTTCATAGACAAGACTTTTGGTGTAAAAGTTGAGGATTATGAAATATTGGATGCGGAAGCTGATACAATAAACAGAATAGTGGCATTGATTGAAGAAAAGGCAAACAAATAGCAGGGAGTGATTTTTATCAATATTGCTGATTTCATATTTGATAAAAATAAGGATAATATGGACAGCAGGGCTTTGCTGTATGTGGACAGACAAGGCAAAGAGGAAAGCTGGAGCTATAGAGAGCTGGATCTTATGTCCAACAGGGCAGCCAATTTGCTTAAATCTTACGGTATAAAAAAAGGTGACAGGATTTTCGTTTATCTGGATCGATCTCCTGAAACCTATTTTTTCATACTGGGCATTTTTAAGATTGGTGCAATTTATTGTCCTCTCTTCCCTTCCTTTGGCCCGGATGCTGTGAAGGAGAGATTTTCCGATTGCCAAGGCTCTGTTATAATTGCTGAGGCCAAGCTTGCAGAGAATGTAGAGGGCTTGCCAAGCATATTGGTAGACAGAGAAGGGGAATTCAGAAGCAGGCTTCTTTCCATGAGCCAGGATTTTGAGTCGGAAAAGATGTCCAAAGAGGATTATGCAATAATACATTATACATCTGGCACCACAGGAAAGCCTAAAGGGGCAGTTCATTGCCACGGCGCTGTATTGAGCCACTGGCAGACCTCCAAGGATATAGTAGGCTTGAGACCAGGCTTGAAGTGCTGGTTCACTGCTGACCCAGCCTGGGTAACGGGTACATCCTATGGCATATTGGGCTCCTTGAGCACAGGTGCAGATATATTGGTAGCAGAGCCTGGATACAGGATTAATCAGGTGTTGGGGCTTTTAGATAGATACAATATAGAGATATGGTACACTGCACCTACTTTGCTGAGAATGCTCATGCGGGAAGACCCGGCTAAAGCAAAGGAATATGATTTGAAACATCTTAAGAAGATATTCAGCGCCGGAGAGGCATTGAATCCTGAAGTATGCCGCTGGGCAGAGGACAATCTTGGCCTGACAGTGTTCAATCATTGGTTTCAGACAGAGACTGGATCAATTATTATAGGATATGACGGCACTTTCCCAAAGAAAGGTTATGATACAATGGGAAAGGTTTTGGTGGATGTGGAAGCAGAGATATTGGACGATAATTATAATCCTCTGCCACCAGGTGGCAAAGGTCATTTAGCATTGAAACCATCCTGGCCTTCCATGTTTCTGGATTATTGGGGAAACCACGAAAAATATTTGGATAAGTTTAAGAACGGCTGGTATATAACCGGAGATTTGGCTTACAGGGATGAAGAAGGCTACTTCTATTATCTGAGCCGCGAGGATGATGTAATAAATACGGCAGGGCATCTGGTAACACCCTTTGAGGTGGAGAGTGTCCTCATGAGCCATCCTTCAGTGGCTGAGGTAGCGGTGAAAGGCATACCGGATAAATTGATGGGTGAAGCCGTAAAAGCCTTTGTGGTGTTGAAAAATGGTTATGAGCCCAGTCCTCAACTGCAGATTGAATATAGATCATTGGTGCGAAACAGGGTGTCTCCATTTGCATCACCTCAGGAGATAGAGTTTATGGATGAGCTGCCAAAGACGGAGACAGGGAAGATAATAAGGCGATGCCTAAGGTAAGTCGTGAGTCGCTGGTCGCCGGTCACTAGTGTCATGGGATTCCTCTGGGGTTTTGTCACGAGTTACTAGTTGCGGGTTGCCAGTTGCATAGACTTGGGTATTCCTTATACAGAGCTCAGATCTCAGAACTCAGGATGACATGATTAGGGTAAAGCTCTGGAGTTTTATTGAGGAACACGGATTAGTAAGGTTGGAGTCCGCAGGTTTACGCTGTTGGACTCCTTATTTGCTATTGATGAGTAATTATATGTCTAGTTGGCATAGGATTACTCATTTTGCATTATTATACTGGATTTTGTATATATATCTATATGCAGCATATTTTATCTGATTTTGTGGCCACAAAGATAAGTTAGAAATTTCAATATTTTTACGAGTGTATTATTTTATATACATCTAATATTTCCCCTGTAATTCTACATATTTTGCAAGTTTTTGATAAACTCTCTTGCATATTAATTCCTCATATACTATAATTAGAATGTATTTAACCCCTGAAAGTCTCAATTTACAGAGACACAATCGTTAACCCCACTCACTATTGCACCCTTACAGGGTGCCCTTTTTTATGTCTTTTTTTCGCAAAGCTTGGTATATATTGGAGGAAAAATTTCCTTTATGTAGAATAGTATAATCTGGGGGTGAATAACTTGGAGCAACAGATTATAAATAATAAGTACCATATATTAGATACACTATATTCTGACCAATTTCAATCTGTCTATATATGCGAATTAACAAACGGTGAAAGCAATGACAAATATATTTTAAATGAATTAATAGACAAGGATATTATTGATATTGTGAAGAATAGCTTCTGCTATAGTGGTGACAGCGTGTCTAAGAATCTTATAGATTCTTTTGAAATAGATGGACGGTTTTATGCCTTATTCCCCGTAGCTAAAGGAATTTCCCTGGAAGAATATCTCTCCAAGCACCACCTCACTATTGCAGATAAAATGTTCATCACAGAGCAGCTTTTAAAAAGATTCATGGAAATAGATAGATCCATTCCTTTGATCCAATATATTCTCTGCGATTTAAATAATATATCTGTGAGCAACAGGAAGTATTTGAGTTTTTATAATCTGTTTTGCTTTGATAAGAACAATCTCAATGTAGATTTCAGTGCAGTGAGCAAAAGATTGGGACAAATCATATGCTGCATATTCGCAAATTCTCCCCAAGGAGATATAGAAAAAGACAGGGATGCAATTCCTCCAGCCATATACCCCATAATTATCAAAGCCATGGAAGGGGCTTATGAGTCTACAAAAGAGATTTATGATAATTTTAAGAATACTCTTCTTTATACAACCTTTATAGGGGATATATCGCTGGATGATCAGATAAGAAAAAATATAAAGAAAGCGAAGAAAAGCTACGTTGTATCCTGGCCAAGATTAATAGCTTCGATGATTGTGCTAGGGGCTCTGATCTGGGGAGGATTCTGGCTCTTTGGAAAGGCCATCCCTGCATTTATATCAAGAGGAAGGGATTCAGAGAATATTGACAAGACTATTGTTCAGAAGAAAAATACTCCTCCTGTTGCGGAGTTTTCCATAAGCATAAACAAGGTGTATTCAGGTGATAATGTAACTTTTGTAGACAAATCTTCGGATACGGATCCGGGAGATACTATTAAAGCGAGGCTTTGGACCATAGAGAAGGATGGTACTGTAGTTTTAAACTCGAATGAAGAGTCTCTCAGCTATACTTTTAGCGATCCGGGGAATTATAAAATATCCCTTGTGGTCCAGGATTCTAAGGGTACTCAGAGTCAACCTTTTACACATAATCTTAAGGTTCTTGAAAAGCCGGAAATAATTGACGATGGAGCCGGTGATGATGAAACACCAGATTTAAAGTAATATAAGATAAGATGAAACGCCGGAGACGGTCCAAACCGTCTCCGGCGTTTTTCATTGGTGTCCTTATTTAGTTTTAAATTTGCTGACTACTTCCATCAGATTATCTATCTTTTGCTTTGCATCATGCATTTGATTGATTATATCAATTGTTTTTTCGATAATGTAAGTTGATCTTTCGGCTATATTTGAAGTTGCTTCAGTTTCTTCATTTGTAGCTATGCTAACTTCTTCTATGGCTTTTATCATATTCATAACTATATCTTTTAACGTAGAGAATGAATTTGAAAAATCACTTACCAATTTCTCGAAATACATAGCATCATCGCTGTATTGTCCGGAGGTAGCAACCAGCACTTCATAATCCTTGATTACTTTCTTATCTACAAGCTCTAAAACCTCATTTGAGCTCATGACCAGCTTGTTTACGGATTGCAAAACATTCTCTGTCACTTGTTGGATTTTACCCACTGCCTGTTTTGATTCTTCAGCGAGCTTTCTTATTTCGTCTGCTACAACTGCAAATCCTTTTCCTGCTTCACCTGCTCTTGCTGCTTCTATTGCGGCATTGAGCGCCAGGAGGTTGGTTTGATCTGTTATAGCCAATATTGAATCTGACAGTATATTTATTTGCTCTATGGTTTTTGCTTCTTCTATAGCTTCTTTTAGCTTGCTTTGTGTAACATCATATATGTTATTGACACTTTGCTTTGATTCCATGGCTTCTTTTTTAACTTCCAAAGCCCTGTTATTTATCTCTTTTGCTGATATAACCCCTTGTTCTGCCTTGTGGGCTATGTCATCGAGAATTTGTGAAATTTCATTTGATGTTGCATTCATTTCTTCCATTGATGCTGAAGTTTCTTCCATGCCGGCTGCAATTTCTTCCGTAGTGGCTGATACATCTTCAATATTTTTATTCAAGTCTTCTATATTGTTTTCTGTAGTATCAAGCACATTTACGATATTTCCCACCAAATCTACCACATTATTTATTATTGTCTTTTGTGAATCAACCATGCTGTTAAACCCGTCAGATAACAATCCTATTTCATCTTTGCTCTTTGTATTTACCTTGATAGTTAAATCCCCTTTTTCTGCCATACTGAAAGCATTCAAAAGATTTGGTATATGCTTTAATATGCTCTTAGCCAACAGGTAAATAACCAGAGATTGGAAAACAAAGGCAACTACTATGATTATGAAGAAAATTGATTTAAACGAATCAAGTTGGTTTTGGGCTTCTTTTACCGGTACAAGCAAACCTACTGCCCATTTACTTAATGGTATAGAACTATAGCTTATATAGTGCTCTTTCCCGTCAACAGTTATTATTTCTGTTCCTGTCTCATTGGAGATCATTTTTTTGCCAATAATAGATAAATCTCCACCTATTTTTTCTATGGAATCCTTCATAATCAATTCTTTATTGGGATGATATATTATGTTTCCAGCACTATCTACTAATATTGCATAACCTGTATCTTTATACTTATAGCTGCTCATTAGTTTAGATATATCATCTAATGAAATATCAACACCTGCAACACCTATAATATTGCCATTGTTATCAGTAATAGGTGTTGCTACAGTAAGAACCAGCAAAGCAGTTGCTGTATCTATATATGGTTCTGTTATTGCTATCCCCCTATTTTGCACTGCTTGTATGTACCATGAGCGACCTTTGGTATCAAATCCTTCCGGCACTTCAAATTCATCATGTATTATAATGTGATTCACCTGATCCAATCCGATAAAAACATTCAGCAAGTTATTATTTTTCTGCTTTATGTGATTCAGAGTATTTATCAGGTTTTGGTATCCTTCTGTTGTTTTTGCTTCCTCTTTAGAAGGCACGCTATTTATGTATTCTTTGATATAACTATTACGGTTTATTTCTTCTACAGCTTCAACAGCAACATTTAGAATATGTTCAATGTTTTTTATTGTAGATTCTTTGGCTGCTATCATGTCATTTTCTATTGCGTTAACGATGATATCCTTTGTTCTTGAATATATTAACCCTGACATAACAGATATGATTAAAAATACTGATAAAGTGGTAAATATAAACATTTTGAACATAATGCCATAACGAACCTTTTTTCCCATACAAGTCCCATCCTTCTCAATTTATATTTATCCTTTAAATCTAGAATCCATAATTTTTTTGTTTATATTTATTCTAGTATATCTTCTATATTTTCACATTGCAATCATTGTCTAATTTTTGTCTATTTTGTCGTTTGATATAATTATTTCACAATATGAAAATATCAGAAACTTTTTGTAATACTTTAAAAGAAGCGCATGCTAAGAAAACTCATGCATAATGAAAAATAAAAACACTCCTGAAAATAATTTTCTGGAGTGTTTTAAATCGATTTATATTTATAAGCCGTAAATTTATAAATATGTAATTTTATCCCTGCCACAGTTTTGATGAGTCTATATCGGATATAGTGCTGCAGCCTGTCATAATCATTGTCTGCTTCAGTTCTGCGCCTATTTTTTCTGTATAAAGAGCAACTCCTTCTTCTCCTCCGCCGTAGGCAGCTACAGAATATGGTCTGCCGATGAGTACGCCATCAGCACCTAACGCAAGCATCTTGAATACATCCACACCGCTTCTGACGCCTCCGTCAATGAGTATCTTCATCTTTCCTTTTACCGCTTTTACTATATCAGGAAGCACTTCAACTGTAGCCGGTGTATGATCCAGCACTCTTCCGCCGTGATTTGAAACTACAATGCCATAAGCCCCTGCTTCCAGCACTTTTTCTGCACCTTTAACTGTCATGATGCCCTTTACGATGAAAGGCAGTTTGGTGCTTTCCACAATTCTCTTCAAATCCTCAACAGACTTGGGACTGATCTGCTTATCTTTAGCCAATACAGGCAATCCTGCTGCATCTATGTCCATGGCCACTGCAGGAGCACCTACTTGCTCTGCCAGCTTTATCTTGCTTATTACATCTTCTACCCCCCAGGGTTTTATGGTAGGTATGCCCCAGCCTCTGGACAACTTAATTGCTTCAAGGCCTGAGGTATAGCAATCCTTGCTCTCTCCATCTCCGGTAAAGCCTATAGTTCCAGCGGCTTTGCAGCCGAATACTATGGCGTTGCTGTATTCTTCTTCGGTGAAATATCCCGGATAATGTATCTTCACTGCAGATATGGGAGCAGCAAAAAAGGGATACTTGAACTTTCTTCCAAAGAGCTCTGTTTCGGTGCTTACATTGCCTTTTGAATAGATCAAGTCCATGTTTATCTTAAGCTCCTGAAGCTTTTGATAATTCCTTATTGCAGATGAGCCAGTACCTTTGCCGCCGGGACCTGGTATAACACCTACACAGCCTAATCCATTGCACACTTTGCAAACCAGGCATCTGCCTCCCATGTTCCTTCTGGCATTTTCCAGGATCTGATTGTAGTCCATATTTGAACCCCCTTTTGATGAGACATCGGGGACGGTTCTCCGTGTCTCACTTTATTCTATAGATTTTATTTCTATCCATGGATAGAATTCTTGAAAGCTGTCGAACAGATATATTCTCCAACCCTTTCAATTCTTTTATGGCTTTTGTTAGTATTGTTTTGTCTGTGCAGCTTGAAATATTGTCTATGCTTAGGTCATACTTTTTTAATACGGATTTGATGTTTGCTATGCTTTTGTTTTCTATATCAGTTTGCTCTTCATCGTCATAGTCAAGAAAAGCTTCTTTGCCTTCTTTTGATAGGCTGAAGTCTTGAAATGCTTTTATAGCTTCTTTTTTATCTTTGCTGAAAAATTCAAGGATAAATCTGCTATTCACAACTGCTGACTCAGAGCTATCGTCTATATATTCCCTATAGCTGCTCCATCTGTATTGGTAAGGATTCTCTGTCAGTTTAGCTTTAACAGGATTGTTGTGTATGTACCTTAAACAAGCCAGGAGATATCTTTCATTTTCAATAGATTCACTTCTATATCTGTCCTGAAAAACATGCCCTACTCTTTGATACTTTTTATTGAAATAATAAGAATAGCTGACGCCAACTCTTTTCATAGATCGGCTTATAGGATCGTTTACTTCTTTAATCAATAAATGAATATGGTTTTTCATTAGGCAGTATGCGTAGATTTCATATTCATGGTTCTCATTCATTTTCTTGAGAATATCAAGGAATTTTTCATTGTCCTGATCATCTATAAGGATGTCCATACGATTAGTACCTCTGAACATTATGTGATAAATACCGGATGCGCTGATAACCCTTGGTCCCCTGGGCATACTTCTCCACTCCTTGTATTCCACATTAATAATATTTTTCCTTTGTAGATGAAATTGTCACTTGTAACTAAGAGATGAAAAATATTAAGCTTGTATATTAATTTTATCATAGTATCAAAAATTGGCAAATATAAAGTGAGACAAAGAGAACCGTCCCCGATGTCTCACGGTGTCCCAAAATTATTCACAGAAATTTAATGTTTAGTTAATAATAATATAGTAAAATAAATATAGTTTGTTTTGTTTGTTTCAACTGAATGGTTGAATACATTATGAAGCAAAAGAGATAATGGAAAGGTGTTGATGATTGTGTCCAAAAAGACAAATACTATTTATGCTATTATAATAGGTTTTTTAATCCTATTGGTATTAGCAGAAGCAATTTATTTTAATTCCACGACCGGAAGCAACGAGGTTGTAGCCAGAGTAGGAAAGGAAAAAATCACAAAAGAAGATTTATACAAATTCATGGTTGAGCAAAATGGACAACAGGCTCTTGATTATATGATTTCAGAAAAAATCGTAGAGATGGAAGCTAAAGCTCAGAATATAGTAGTTCAGGATTCAGAGATAGATGCAGAAATCGAAAAAGCAGCCGAGCAGTATGGCGGTGTTGAAGCATTTGAGCAGACTTTAACAGCCTATGGCTATTCGATGGCTGAAATAAGAAACGATGTAAAAAAGAGCTTGATTATAGAAAAGCTTCTAAAACCCAGCATTGAAGTTACCGAAGAAGAAATGAAAGCTTATTTCGAAGAGAACAAGGATGACTTCGGTGAAAAAGAGCAGGTTAAGGCAAGACATATTTTAGTGGATACTGAAGAAAAAGCTCTGGAAGTTAAGAACAAGCTGGATGCAGGCGCTGATTTTGCAGAACTGGCTAAAGAATATTCAACAGATGAAAGCAACAAGAATAACGGCGGTGATCTTGGATACTTCCCAAGAGGCGAAATGGTGCAGGAATTTGAAGATGCAGCTTTTGCCTTGGAGATAGGCAAGATAAGCAATCCTGTAAAGACTACTTATGGATACCACATAATAAAGGTAGAGGATAAGAAGGCTGCAAAGGAAGCAACTTATGAAGAGAGCAAGGCAGAAATTATAGAAGCTATAATAGATGAGAAGCTGCCAGAGGCTTATGACGCCTGGCTTGCAGATAAATATGAATCATATGAGATTCAAAACTTCCTATAGAAAAGAAAACTGGACAGCGGGGACGATTCTTTTCGCCCTGAGCTGTCCTTTTTTTATGTTAAATCGCTGGTTTGGCGCACATTTTCATAAGACTATCTTTTATCAAAGCTTCCTGATTTTCATTTACTAGGAGAATCAAAATATCTCCCGAAAGCAGAGTTGTATTTCCTCTCGGAATGACTTCTTTGTTTCCTCTTTTGATACCTACTATGAGACAATTCTCCGGCAATTCCACATCTTTCAGCTTTTTATTGTCTATTTGAGAATCCATGCATATTGGAACTTCTATTATTATCTTGCCTTTGTTCTCGCAGTCTCCTTCAGCTTTTTTGACTTTTTTCAGAATCCTTTCCAGCAGAGATTCATAAATTGGCTCAGATCTCAAAAAGTCTGCTGTAACATAAGCCACCATGCTTATCAGACTCAGAGAAAGCAAGTGGGATAGGGAGCCAGTCATTTCTGTAATGAGTATGCTTCCGGTTATAGGAGCTCTCACTATGGCAGTAAAGTATCCAGCCATTGCTAGTATTATAAAGTTTTCAATATAACCGTTTTCAAATCCAAACCAGTTTTCTAATGCAAAACCATATATGGCACCCGTCAAAGCTCCCATGACCAGTAATGGAAAGAAAATACCTCCAGGTGCTCCGGAGCCGAAGCTTATCATAGAGTAGACGAATTTCACCAGAAGAATAATAACCATCATTTTCATACCATAGCTTCCATGAACCAGAGAATCTATAATGCCATGGCCTCCACCCAATACCTGAGGAAGGATCATTATAAGTACCCCTGCCAGAATAAAAGGTATGATTGGCCTATAGTAAGCAGGTAGCCATTTCAGCTTGGAGTACATATCCTGAGTTTTAAGCAAAGTCTTGTTGTATATGACGCCGCACAATCCAGTTATGATACCTAATAAAACTATATATCCGTAATGGTTAAGAGCCAAAGGAGTTACTTCATTGAAATTGAAAACAGGATTCAATCCAAAGAATTGCTTTGAGATGAAATCTGCAGTCAGTGAGGCAGCCATTGATGACAACAGTATCAAAGGAGAAAAATGCCTGTGAACTTCCTCCAAAGAAAACATAACTCCTGCCAGTGGCGCATTGAAAGCTGCCGCCAATCCTGCACTGGCACCGCTGGTTATCAGATATTTCTCTTCTATTTTAAGCCTTCTGAATATCCGGCTTACTCCTTGTCCAACTGCAGCACCAAGTTGTATGGATGGACCTTCTCTGCCAAGTGAAAGACCTGCTGCTATAGATATTATCACTCCGGCAAATTTGCCTAATATTATGCGAAGCCAGTTCAAATCTAGTTTTCCCATCAATTGTCCTTCTACCTGAGGTATGCCGCTGCCGCTTATTAATGGCTCTTTTTTCAACAGGTAACCAACCAGAAAGGCTGCTGCTATCAAAAGCAAAAACCAAATCCATAACAGACCTGGTTTTTGGCTGATAGCATCCATAACTACATGTCTAAACTTTTCAGTTTTTTCCAGAGATAATCTGAAAAACACTACTAAAAAGCCGGCAAATATGCCTACTATTATGCCTTCCCCCATGAGCTTGAGCCTAAAATCTCTCTCATGGGTTATAACATTATGCAAATATTTTTTTATCATTTATGTCTCCTCCTGCTGCTCGGGATATTACAAACTTGCATATACCCCGTCTACGGCTAAGTCTTTTATCCAGAGTATTTTTTTCAAATAGATTCTTATCCCTGTTTTGTGTGGCTTGATGGTCTGGGCTACGTATACATTTATACCATCAATATTGTATAGAGAAAAGCTTTGGGACATTTCAGGCTTACCCAGCTTTACAGCGGGTTGCGTTACTGCCCTTCAGCCTGCTCCTACTTTTACCATATGCAGTATGATTGAATTATCTGGGCTGTTTTGCTTTATACATTCTGCAGCTTGTGAAGTAATCGTTATATTTATATGAATCCCCACCTTTTACAGATGATAATTTTATTATATCATATGCTGAAAAATAGGGAAAATAGGCATAGAAAATGAGACACCGAGAACCGTCCCCGATGTCTCACTCGATGGCTTAATATTATTTTTTTCTTCGGACCATTTCCTGTGCTATGAAAGAGGCTACATCGTCTGCGTAAGTGCCGGCTCCGAAACCTGCATCATAGCCTAACTCTTTTGCTAATTCATGAGATATTCTTGGTCCGCCGCAGCAGACTATGAATCTGTCTCTTAAACCTTCTGCTTCCAGAAGTTCGATAAGATTAGTTAGGTTTTGTATGTGCACATTTTTCTGTGTTACTGTCTGGGATACCAGAAGTGCATCTGCATTGAGCTCAACAGCCTTCTGGATAAATTCTTCGTTGGCTACCTGGCTTCCAAGGTTATATGCTTCTATCATTTCATATCTTTCGAGACCATAGTGTCCAGCATAGCCTTTCATATTCATTATAGCGTCTATTCCTACAGTGTGAGCATCGGTACCTGTGGATGCTCCTATTACAACCAGCTTCCTTCCAATATGGTCTTTGATGAATTGGTCAGTTTCCTCCATGGACATGGTGGTGGATTCAACCTTTGAAACTTTTATGCTGGTTATATCTATGGTGTGAATGCAGCTTCCATATACTACGAAGAATGTGTAGCCAACTCCCATATCCTGTGCCAAAACTACGTTGGGTTCTTCGATACCCATCTTCATAGCATAGAGCTTTGCAGCTTCTTTCCCTACTTCATCAGCCTTGATGGGCAGTGTAAAGCTGAGCTGCACCTTGCCGTCATTCATTGTGTCACCATAAGGTTTAACCCTTGTGGGATCAAAGGTGGTATCAAAATTTCTCTTGCTTGTGGAATATAAACCTGAACTCATCTCACTACCTCCTCTCGGCTATCGATTCAGCATTAGTGGAATAAAGGGATTCATGTACTTGTCATCTTTTACAACAACACCATCTAAGCCCTTTCCTCCGGTTCTGCTTCTCTTTACTCCGCCAAATTTACCCTGCTCTATAGTTGCAAAGAGTCCTTCTTCTTCTATCTGCAACAGCATGTCGGCAGCTTTCTGAAGCACTTCCTGAGCTCTTGTCTGGATTAATCCACCTTCTTTGAACTCTATTTCATCGCCAATATTTCTCATGTTGTTGAAGATATATTTTGCATTCTCTATGGACAGAGCTCTGTCTGACATGAAAGGTGTGTGTATAGCTTCTGTCATCATGCCTAAAAGCTGGATGCCCTGATGAGTCCAGATGGATATCATGTTAAATAATGCATCCTGGAGATGTCCTCTGAAAATGTTTCCTGTCATAAACTTTGTGGGAGGCATGTATTTCAAAGGAGCCTTGGGGAATATTTCTCTTGCCATCTGAGCTTGAGCCAATTCCATAAGGAAACCGTTTTCTATGGATGGATCCATTTCAAAGGCATGGCCTAGACCCATTTGTTCCTCAGGTATTCCTGCTTTCAGCGCCAACTGCTCATTCAGGAACTGGGAAGCCAGCACAGTATGAGCTTCCTCTACAGCATCAGCTGTGGTGAGGTAGTTGTCTTCTCCAGTGTTTATGATAACTCCGGCAAAGCCGTTTATGGTCCTTGAGAAGAACTGGTCAACAAAGGTTCTCTGCATGTTTATATCTCTGAAAAGTATGCCGTATAGAGCATCGTTCAGCATTACGTCCAGTCTTTCCAATGCGCCCATGGCTGCTATCTCAGGCATGCAGAGTCCGGAGCAGTAGTTGCAGAGTCTGATGTATCTGCCTACTTCTTCTCCTACTTCATCAAGTGCTTTTCTCATGATCCTGAAGTTCTCCTGAGTTGCATAGGTGCCGCCGAAGCCTTCAGTTGTAGCTCCATAAGGCACATAGTCCAGAAGGCTCTGACCTGTGGTTCTTATAACGGCTATAATATCTGCACCTTGTCTGGCTGCAGCTTGTGCCTGTACCACGTCTTCGTAGATATTGCCTGTAGCAACTATTACATATAGATAGGGTTTTGGGCCTTCTCCCAATTTGGCCAGATATTCGTCTCTTTTTTCCCTGTTCTTTTTTATTCTTTCTATTGCTGCCAAAGCCATTTCTTCGGCTTTTGCTTTTATTTCTGCTTCCGGTTTTAATGGAAGCTTAGTAATGTCCATCTCTCCTGCTGATATTTTTTCAGCTATTTCCTGTGGAGTAAGTCCTGTGTTGAGAACTGCATTTGCCATAAAATATGCAATACCGGTAGATAGTCCGCCGGCTTTTTTAAGATTGTCAACTACTATATTTGGTAGAGGAGTTCCTATTTCATCTACGCCGTCAACTCCATACAGTCTGAGAATTGTTCTCTCAACTGCAACAGTTGTATGTTGATCCACGAAACTCTGTACTTGATCTGCTATATTCTTTGCAGAGTTTCTAGCCCTGTTGATCAAGCTTTGATCAAGGTTCAACTTGCTTTTCATGTTTTACCTCCTTATTCTTTGCTATTAGGTATTCCTATAGGGTCTTGGCACGAGGCACGCGGTACGCGGCACGTGGTATGGCTTAAGTTTTACTTTTCCGTGCTGACTCTCGTGAGACACGGAGAACCGTCCCTGATGTCTCAGTTTTCTAATATGCTTTCTGCCTCTTTTAGTATTTCCTCTGGTACGCCAATTAGGCGTGAAATATTTATTGCATCTTTGGGCACGCCTGTGTTGCCCACTATTTCTATCAGAGTATAATCCATATATTCGGATATAACATCTGGGTCACCAAGTTTTTCATAGTCCACATTTCTCAAGCCTTTAACCTGAAGGTGTTTCACACCTTCTCTCACAAGGCCGTCAAAGTGGGTGGTGATTACAGTTATGCAGGGTTTTTCCATTAGATAACTTATGATTCCGTAGGATATGGCATATCCTTCTCTGGGATTTGTTCCTCTCGCCAGTTCATCTATGAGGATCAAACCCTGTTGGTTGGACATATCCAGCATTTCCTTAATACCCTGCATCTCGGCACCGAAGGTGGAGAGCCCTGAATCCAGGGATTGCTCATCTCCTGCTGATATGAATATGAAGTCCCATAGGCTTGCTTCCATGTATTCGGCAGGAACGAAAAGCCCATATTGCATCATTGCTGCCAGAAGCCCTATAAGTTTAAGTGACACGGTTTTTCCGCCCATATTGGCTCCTGTTATCACTGCCACCCCTCTTTGGAGATTGACACTGATAGGTGTGAAGGTCTTGCCTTTTTTCTTAAGACCTGCTTCTACCACCGGATGTCTGCCCATTTTTATGGTACAGCATACGTCCTTTGATATGATGGGCTTCACTCCATTCATGGCAATGGCCAGATATGCTTTGGCAATGAGCAAATCAAAGTGTCCTATGGCATCAATATTTCTAAGTATGGCCTGTCCCTGGAGAGCAACTTTTTTTGAAAGCTCCTCCAAGACCTTCATTTCCTCCATAGCTTCCTTTTCCTTTAGGTTTTCTATTTCCTTCATCAGCTCAACCATTGGTTCATCAGGTCTTACTCTGAATGTAACATTGATGTAGGTTTCTGAAAAAACCTGGAGCTTTGGATATTCTAAAAGTTTTTTTATCAAATCTATCTGATTTCTGCTTATGGTTATATCTCCCGTAGTTCTAAGCTTCAAACCTGTTTCTGCTTCTATCAGCCTGATTTTTTCCTGCTTCATTTCTTCCAATCTATGCTCTGCTTTTGCTCTTTCAGCTCTCAAATCGCGCAAGGCTTCAGAGTAGCAGTCATAGATATAGAAGGTTTTTAAACCGCTGTTTTCAGGATCCAGAAGCTTTTCCACTTCCTCCAGCACCTGGACTTTGAACTTGTCGGGAATTTTCCAGTGTAGAGCCGATTGGCTCTGAGATATGGAGCGCATGATGGATACCAGATTTTTTAATTCAAAAAACTCTACAGAGTTCAAAACTCCGCCTTCCATGCATCTTTCTACTGATTTTCTGATATCCTTTATGCCCCTCATGTGAGTTCTGATTTCAACAAAAATTGCCCTTTGGGTATCCACAAGCTCTTTTATTTTTTCCACTCTGTCCAGTTCTTCCCTGAGAGCCTCTTCCTCTTCCCTATTGTAAGGCTTCATAAGGCTTTTGAGCTTGATACCAAAAGGGGTTATAGGGTGCAGATCCCCCAGCACCCTATCTATATCAAGAACTTTATATGTCCTATTGTTAATATTCATAACCATTTCCCCCTTGCATTACATCATACACAGGGATATCAGGTATTGCTCTACGCATATTTTCCAAAAATGCTGCCGAATCAAAATAATAACCTTCGGGGGAATAAGGATTAACCGTAACGGCAATTATATTTATTGCATCTACCACATTGAGCTTAAGGCCCATTTTCTGCAGCAGATGGAGTTCTCTTTGAGGGATGAAAACACGGGTTCCATCCTTTACAATAATGGTTATCTCACTTTTAGCATTTTGCATAATATCCCTCAAGGTATCCGCAGTAGCTGATCCGGAAAGAACCACATATCTGGTGTCTTCTGTAAGAGTTTGTGCAATCAGGCTGCCGCTTCTCAAAGATGTAAGAGCATCCACATAGATTATGGATAGATCTTCATTTATGAGTCCGGTTCTGCCTTCTTCTATTATGCTCTCTGCCAGGTCCCGAATCTCGCCTCTGTTCACCTGAGGTATGGAATATGTGTTTATTATATGAACTGTCTTATCTATTACCAACTCCTGAGATCTTGCCAGGGCTGCTCCTGTAGCCAGTATGGTTCCATCGGAGACAAAGGGTGCTGCCGAAGCGCGCCTGTCTAAAGAGCCGTCTATGAGAACCAGCTCTGCTCCGAAAGCCAGCATATCTTCACACATGCCCTTTATAGTTCGGGAAGAATAGGGACCTGATATTTCCACATATCCATCTTCAACAACCCTTCCGATGACTACTCGTCCCATGGGAGTGTTGTAATCTGTTACAGAGTATATCTCTATGCCTGCATACTCAGGTTTTATTGCATTTTCCACAGTGGTTATTATGGTTCCTCTTTTTACATAAATGGGCGGTTTCTCTGTCTCTGTAAGCACATCGCGCCTTTCACCGTCTCTTCCTGTGGAGATAAGGGCAATAGGTATGCCCTTTTCTCCAGCCTGAAGGATGATTTCGTTTAACGTCACTGTTTTACCAGCGTTTTTGCATGTGCCCACTATGGAAACTATTCTATTGTTTGGATAGATAAGATCTATAAGCTTCATGATAAACTCCTTACATTAATTAGTCGCTGGTCTCTAGTCTCTAGCCACTGGTATTATGGATAGGGAGTTGGGGACAAAAAGAACCGTGACCAGTATCCCGTTTTATTTCTGTCTCTTTTTTGCTCTTTCTTTTCTTAGCATTTCTGTTGGTTCAAGGTTTAATGCATTTCCCTGGAGAAGTCCTGCTACGCCACTGAGTTTGTCTTCTCTTTCCTTCTTGCATACAGGGCAGTTGCATGGTTCTTCTACATATTCTGGTTCTGTGTAAGTTGTTATTACACCTTCGAAGTTTCTGAGTATTACTTTCTTCTTGCTCTGTGATACTACATACTGAGGCATTACAGGTGTCTTTCCGCCGCCGCCGGGAGCGTCAACAACGAATGTTGGTACGCAGAAGCCTGATGTATGTCCTCTCAAGCCTTCAATTATTTCAATACCCTTTGAAACTGTAGTTCTGAAGTGTTCTATACCAAAGGACAAGTCACATTGATAGAGGTAGTATGGTCTAACTCTCATCTTTACTAATTGGTGAACAAGGTCTCTCTGGATATGAACGCAGTCATTTACGCCTCTTAGAAGAACGGACTGATTTCCTAGAGGTATACCTGCATCAGCCAGCATGTTGCATGCCTTTATTGCTTCTGTAGTAATTTCCTTTGGATGGTTGAAATGAGTGTTCAACCAGATAGGATGATATTTTTTCAGCATGTTTACCAGTTCAGGAGTGATTCTCTGAGGCATAACTACAGGTGTTCTTGAACCAAGTCTTACTATTTCAACATGAGGAATTTCTCTCAGCTTTTTGATGATGTATTCCAATGTTTCGTCTCTTACTAATAGGCAGTCACCGCCGGAAAGCAATACGTCTCTTACTTCCGGTGTATTTCTGATATATTCTATAGCCTTATCAATTTTTTCCATTGGTTGTGCATCGTCATGCTGTCCGGCAAATCTTCTTCTTGTGCAGTGTCTGCAGTACATGGAGCACTGGTCTGTTATAAGAAGAAGCACTCTGTCAGGATATCTGTGGGTAAGTCCTGGAGTTGGTGAGTCTTCGTCTTCGTGGAGTGGATCCAATTGATCTGCTTCTGCTTTGTGAAGCTCGAAATTAGTTGGAACTGCCTGTTTTCTTACTGGACAGTTAGGATCATCGGGATCCATGAGTGAAGCATAATAAGGTGTGATGGCCATTCTCAATGTTTTCAAACATTTGTTAATTCCTTCTTCTTCTTCAGGAGTGAGGTTTATAACCTTTTTAAGCTGCTCAACAGTTGTTATTCTGTTTGAAACCTGCCATTTCCAATCATTCCATTGTTCCGGAGTAACGTCTTTCCATATTTCTATTTCAGTATAATGTCTCATTAATCAAACCTCCTATAATTTCTTGTTACAAGTTGCGAGTTACGAGTGTCTAGGGTATTTCTATTCCGTCCTGACTCGTGATTCGTGATTCGGGTTGCGAATTGCGAGTTGCGAGTGTCTAGGGTAGTCCTTTTGGGTACTGGTACGCGGCACGTGGCACGCGGTGCGAGGATCTAAGTATTCCTCTTAAGTAGCCGCTAGCCTCTGGCCACTAGCCGCTGGCATCAGGGTAGGACGCTATATGCACGGAACGGTTATGAACCGTTCCCTACATAACGGTCCAATTGTGAGACACCGAGAACCGTCCCCGATGTCTCACTCTTAGTTCAATTATGCATAAAGTTCTGTGAATATGTCTCTTAATTCTTTTGATTCTCTCAATATCTGAAGAGTTATGTCTGCATGTCCTTTAGTATAGCCGTTGCCTATTATCATTGTTACGTCGCTGCCTACGCCTTCTGCACCCAAAGCTGCCTTTGTAAAGCTTGTAGCCATGCTGAAGAAGTATACCAAGCCTGTGTTCTTTGTGCAGAGTATGCTTGTCATTTCTGTATCAGGTACATTTACGTTGTTGATAGTTATATCAGCCATTTCTCCGTTTGTTAGCTCTGAAACCTTCTGCAATACTTCTGTTGGCATTTGAGCATTAGCTGTGAATACTACATCGCAGAAGCCAAGCTTCTTAAGTCTTTCTGCACTCTTTTCGCTGTGGCAGAGACCAAGAACCTTACCTGTAACTCCTGCTCTCTTCTTGGCTTCGTAGCAGCAAAGCATACCGGATTTTCCGCCTGCACCTATGATAAGAACAGTGTCTCCAGGTTTAACTAATTTTGCGGTTTGAGCTGGTGCACCAGCAACATCAAGAGCTGATAACACTAACTTTTCAGGCATATCTGATGGAATCTTGGCATATATTCCGCTTTCAAACAGTATTGCTTTTCCTTCTATATCAACCTGATCGATTTCTTTTCTGATTTCTTTAATCTTGTCTATTCTTAGTGGTGTCAATGAAAGAGAAACCAAAGTAGCGATTTTGTCGCCAACCTTTAGATCTGTCTTGCCTATTAAAGCTTCTCCTATTTTTTCAACTGTGCCTATGAGCATTCCGCCTGATCCTGTAACTGGATTCTGGTGTTTGCCTCTCTCAGCTACGATACCCATCATAATTTCTGCGATTTTTGCTTCATCACCGCCAGCCTGTTCTTCTATCTGTGTAAAACTAGCTGAGTCTATATTCAGAGTCTGAACGTTTATAAGTATTTCATTGTCATAAAGCACGTCCATGTTGTTGTCTATTTTTTTTGCAGGTTGGGGTAATACTCCCTTTGGTTCTATAACCCTATGTGTACCATATTTGCATCCTTTTAGCATAATACTCCTCCTAACTTCGTTAAAAATTTAACCTAAGTATACATTAATTAAGTTTGCTAATATTTTTTATGCAAGAAGCATGCCACATCAAAAAAGGAGCAGATAGCTATATTTAGCTTACTTGCTCCTTATGAATCGCCGAATTTTAGGCTCTATATTTTTATATTATATTTATTAATCTTGTATTGCAAGGTTTGCCGGGGAATTTCGAGAATCTCTGCAGCTCTGGTAATATTACCGCCGGTTTTTTGCAGGGCTCTTTGAATCATGATGCTCTCAACCTTGTTGATGGTTTCTGTGAGAGGCTTTATCTCAGCCTTTTTAGACTTTGACTTATTTTTAACATAGATATCCTGAAGGTAGTGTGGCAATGATTTGGGTGTTATCTCATCTCCATCTGCCATATTCATGGCTCCTTCTATGGCATGCTCCAATTCTCTGACATTTCCGTACCATGGATATGACATGAAGAAGTCCATAGCGCTTTGAGTTATTCCTTTTATATTTTTGCCCAGTATCTTATTGTATTTGTCTATAAAAAACTTGGTCAGAACAGGTATGTCTTCATATCGCTCCCTGAGCGGCGGCATCCTGAGAGATATTACGCTAAGCCTATAAAACAGGTCATCCCTGATGCTCCTGTTTGCCAGGGCTTCTCTGGGATCTGTGCCTATGGCTGTCATTATCCTTACATCAACATGGGTGACTTTAGTGTCTCCTACTCTCCTTACATTGCCGTCCTGAAGCACTCTCAGAAGCTTTGCCTGAAGATTGATGGACATGGAGTTTACTTCATCAAGAAAGAGAGTACCTCCATTGGCCAGTTCAAACAAGCCGGGTCTGTTTTCAGCACCTGTAAAGCTTCCTTTCACAGTTCCAAATAGTATGCTTTCCAGCAATGTATCAGGTATAGCTGCGCAGTTTTGGGCGATAAATGGTTTGTTGCGTCTCGGGCTGGCATTGTGAATAGCATGAACAAGGAGTTCCTTGCCTGTGCCCGTTTCACCATAGACCATTACAGGAGATGGGGAATTTGAAACAGATAAAGCATCTTTTTTCAGCTTAAGCATGACTTCTGTAATCCCTATTATATCAGCAAAGTTATATATGGCTCCGCTGCCATCCTTTCTCCTCTGGGGCCGTTCTTCTTTCAGGTCTTCCTTTAAAAGTTCTGCCTGCAGGTCTACAACCTTTTCTGACAATTTTTTAACTTCAGTTATATCTTTGGATATCTCTACAGCGCCGATTATCTTTCTGCCTGACTTGATTGGAATAGTTGAGTTTAGGGTGGTTATCACCTGGCCCCTGTAATTTCTGAAAGATTGCTGATGATTTAATATTGGAGTACCGTTTTTTATAACTTGCATTATTGTGCTGGTTTCTGCTGTAAGGGATGGGTATATTTCCAATATGTGACGGCCTATGGCCTCTTCCGGGTTTATAGCGTCCAACTCCGCAGCAAATTTATTATAGTATATGATTCTGCCTGAGCTATCTACTATATGTATGCCATCATCTATGTGGTCCAATATTTCTTCAATGTTTTCCTTGAAGAGAGAATCTATCAACGTCACCCACCTCCACATGTTTTAATTTTCATTTGCCAATTATTCGGCACATATGGTCTAGAATTAGCAGGTATCACTACCTGCCCAGTTTATTATAACATATAAAATGAAATTGAAACCACTAAAAACACTAAAATTTCGAAAAAGTTCCTAGAGCCCTTTATAGCTTAAATAATCTCTTAATAACGGCCATTAGCTGCTGGCCACTGGTCGTGAAGTATTCCTCTAGGGTATAGGCACGCGGCACGTGGCGCGCGCTGCGTGTCTAGTGTTTCATACCTCGTGTCTCGCGCCACTTGACTCATGATACGTGACTCGGGACGCGTGCCGCAAGATTAAAAACTCGTGTCACGAGTCACGGGTCACGTGTCAGGACCTTTAAGTAATACCTTAGCAACTCGTAACCCGCAACTCACAACTCGTAACGCGGCCCCGGAGGAATACCACAGGACCGACGACTGACGACCAGAGACAAGCGACTAACCCATAAGGAATACCCTAATACTTCTCTATATCTATCTTCTCAACCCACCCGATAGGTTTGCTCAGGAAGTTTTCTCCAACTTTCTTGAACTTTACCGGATTGTCACTTACATAGTATTTGTATTCAGCCTTGTGAGGTCTTTCATTTTTGAGACCGTTGGAGTTTATCATTTTTTCCAGAACCTTAGCTGTCTCGTAAGCAGGGTTCACTAGTCTTATGCTTTCGCCTACCACTTCTCCTATGGTTTTTTCTAAGAGAGGATAATGAGTACAAGCCATCACCAGTGCATCTATATCGCTGTTTCGGAAATCTGCCAGATATCTTTCAGCTGTAAGTTTGGCTATATCCGTATCCTGCCATCCTTCCTCCACAATAGGCACAAATAATGGGCAGGCTTTAAGTATCATTTTCACACTGTTATCTATATTGTATATAGCTCTCTCATATGCTCCGCTGGAGACGGTGCCTTCTGTGCCTATTATGCCTATTTTCTTGCTTTTTGTTACATTGCAGGCGGTGACAGCTCCCGGCTCCACCACTCCTACTATAGGGAGGTCAAAGCTCTGCTGTACCACATCCAGGCTTGCTGCACTGGCAGTATTGCAGGCTATGACTATGGCCTTTACTCCCTTTTCCAGAAGGAATCTGATACATTGAAATGTATATTTTATGACTGTTTCCTTTGACTTGGTTCCGTAAGGCACCCTGGCCGTGTCTCCAAAATATATTATATCTTCATCAGGCAGGACTTCCATTATTTCCTTCACTACAGTCAGTCCGCCTATTCCTGAGTCAAATACACCGATAGGTCGTTTATCCATAATAACCTCCACATTACAGCATCAGATTTTTCAATTCTTCATCGTCTGCAGGCTTTACTCTTACAAATTCATATTCAGCATCTTTTGGCTTCTTGTATTTCACCAATACAGATTCTTCGTCCCTGGCTTTGCTGTAACGGGCTGCTATGGAAGCAGTCAGTTCTATTTCCTCCTTTGTCACTTCATGTCCTTTTGCGGTTATAAGAGCTACTGTAGAGCCTTTGTGTTCGGCAGTGTCAAATATGATCATATCATCTGTAATGAGCTCCTTTAAGGCTTTGTATTCTTCTTCGTTTCTTGTGCTTATGGCTTTTGCCTTGTCAGTCAGGCGGAAATGTCTTCCTACCCTCAGAAGTCTTACATCATGGACACTTGTGTTTTCCTTATCATGATCATACAAGTCTTTCAATCTGGCAGCAAAGTTTGGCTCTGTCAGGCTGCATCCTCCTGCAGGGCTTGGATATTCAACTATGCCCAGTTGCTTTGCCAAAGCCATCTGAGGTTTCCTTGTCTTGCCGCTGAATCCCAAAAGCTTGCTTCTATCCACCATGCCGCTGAGCTCCATCTGAGTGGGAGGAAGGTTCAAAGCACTCAAAGGTCTAAGAATCTTGTCCTCGTAGCCTGATTCTTCTTTTACAATTTCCAGTGATTTATAGTTCTGGGACATAGGCCTTTGATTCAAAACTTCTCCTGTGATTAGAAAATCGTAGCCTTCTTCTTCCATTATCTTGCCTGCATACTTCAGCATCATCGCATGGCAGTCTATGCAAGGGTTCATATTCTTCCCATAGCCATGCTTTGGATTTTTAGTCATAGCCAGATGCTCATCGGTAAAATCCACTATTTTCAGAGGTATTCCTATTTGAGCTGCCATCTTTTCTGCATTTTTAGTTCCGAAGAAGGCGGATCTGAAGCAAAGTCCTGTGACCTCAATTCCTTGGTCTAAAATAACTTTAGCCGCCAATGTGCTGTCCAGTCCTCCGGACATCAATGCTAATGCTCTTGCCATGTATATCAAATCCTTTCGTAACTATTAGATTCTTATCCATTTCAAATTGTTATTTAAAATTTCCACTTTCATCATTCCGTCATCGGTCATATATGATAAGTAAGCAGATATTACAGATGAGTTTAAATAATATTGACTTATATTCAGTTTAAGATTATAGCGTTCTACCATATATGCAGTGATTTCTTCCCTGGTTCTGGGCTCACTGCAGTAATCCAATATTTGTCCGGTTATCTCATTTATCCTTTCTATATTGATTTCTATGGTAGGTATTGGGTCGTCCAGCACGTCTCCATGGCTGGGGACAAAATAATCATACTTTAAGCTTTTCAAATATTCAAGGGTTTTGAGGGTATTTTTTATATCAGTAAAATATGCCAAACCATGTTTGTCTAATATATATTTTGAAAAGAAGGCGTCTCCTACAAATAGCACACCATCCTTTGAAGCAACACCTATCATACCCGGAAAATGACCGGATAATGAAACAATATCAAGAGTTGTACCCTGGATTATATTTTCTCCTTCTCCTATAATATGATTTACAGTGCTTTCCTTTGCCATTAGAAATCTATTTTTCATATCTTTCAGAGGGCCGGCTGAGAAGAGGTAAAATGGTTCAAGAAGAGGACATTCTATCAGATGCTTCTCGAAATGTGAAGCATAGACAGGTATGCCAGTCCTTTTTGTTATAAAGCTGTTGCCTCCGCAGTGATCTGCGTGTGAGTGGGTATTGATTATCGCTGCTGGTTCAAGATTTTCCTCACCCATGAGCTTTAGTATTTTTCTTCCCATGTCATCGTCCAGTCCTGTATCGATTATTATAGTTTTACCCTGGTCATTGCTTATTAATCCTATGTTTACAGCACTGTTTATGTAATATGTATTTCCTTTTAATTTTACTATGCTTTGTGGCATTTGCATCATCCTTCCTTATAAGAAAGGCAGTCTAGCCATGCCAAACTGCCCTATGTATTGAAGATAAATTTGTAAATATTATACCATAGGATTATATATAATGAACATGTTTTTTCATTAATAATAGACGGTGAGAAGTCTCACCGCCTATTCTGCTTTAATAATTATTGTCCGCCAACTTTCCTATTGGCAATTTCTATAGCTTTTGCTACGATGTTACCACAGTCTCTAGAAGAGACTCCTCCCCAGCCTTGAGTGCTCACGATATGGTCTACGCCAAGTTCTCTAGCAATCTCATATTTAAGCTGTTCGGACATAAGTCCTCTTCTGCTCATGACCGCACCTCCTATTTATTTAGGCTGTATTAATATTGTGTGTAGTTATTTTGCTTTTACACAGGAAAATTTTTTCATAGTGAGACACAGAGAACCGTCCCTGGTGTCTCAGGTGAGACACCGAGAACCGTCCCCGATGGCTCACTGGGTCAATATGCCGTTTTCTTCTTTGATGATGCGCAGTATGTTTTCTTCGTTGCCGTTTTCTGCATTTATATAGACAAAGTAGTCGTTTCCATTGTATGTGCCTTTGAATTCGTAACATAGCTGTTCTTTGTCCCCAGGCAGGGGTATAATGGCCAGCTTCACTCTGTTTATCTCAATTTTCTTATTCACCTTTTCCCTGGCTTCGGCTTCTGTTATGGAGGGCTTAGGTATATTTCTTTCGTGGTGAGCCATCAGATACGGATAGGCATCAAAGCCCACTATATCCCCATTATCCAATGCAATTTTAACTTTCATCTGGTCTGGGTATACCAGCACTCCATCTCCTTCTACAGCTACAAAGGTGACAGTTATTGTATTATCATTCTTATAATGATAGGTGTTTGTCAGATTGCCAAAGCCTTGTTCCTTTAGGAATTTTTTGGCTTTCTCTATGGCTTGCTCATCAGTAAGCTTCTTTTGTTCTACGGGTCTGGAATCCAACATCCAGAGAACATGACCGCCTTTTTTGGTTATGTCAATGAATATGGATTTGCTCCTGTCACCATCCTTAGGAATCACTTCTAAACCAAAGGTGTTTATTCTGCCCTTTCCGGAGCTTACCTCTACTACCCTTCCTACTTTCTGTCCATCAACAAATTTTTTGGCCTTTTCGATAGCAGTATCCAAATTTATGTCTTTCTCCTTATCCAATCCTTTCGGCTTGCCTTCTACCACATTATCAGAGAAGGGGCCGTCATAGATCATGGCTGGATACTCAGCAAAGCCTTTTTCCAGATTGCCGAATTCTGAGTCCAATGCATTGCCAGGGGCCCTCTTCAGGAAAAAGCTGCCTTTCCGGGCTATCTCACCAAAATTTATTTTTCCTGCATTTATGCTTTCCTGCATTTTCCTCAATTCATTGACCAAATTGCCTGCCATGCTGTTCAGCTTTGCAAGAAGCTGTTGCTGTTCTTCTGACATCATTTTATCAGCAGCATTCTGTTTTGATATGGATAGACTGAAGTCTGCTACCTGATTGAGAAACTTATGGGTTTTTTCCAGCACACCCATGGATATGGGTATCTGGCTCAGGCTTTCTGCCGCAGAATAACCGTTTTTCCATATCTGATTCATCAAAGTGCTGCTCTGAACATGATTTCCTGTAACTTCTGCCTTGTCCAGCAGTATCTTCAGATTCTCCACGTCGGATACCATATCTCTGAAGGATCTTTGGTATTGGTTCTGGAGATAGGTTCTATAATGATTCTTTTCATTTGTTACCATATATCCATAGGTAACTGTTCCAATCAATGCGATTGCCAAAACTGCAGCAATGCTTCTCCAAACCCTAAGGCTTTTTCTATAATCATTTGCCACTTCTTCTACTGTATTGTCTTCATGTGTTTTTTTTCTATTATGATCTTCCACCAGCTCCACCTCCTACTTGCAAAAATAATGTTTGCCTATTACTTTTATTATTGGTCGGCTCCAAATCCATTTGTTAGTCGTCTTTGCAGGGTTATAGTAATACAGAGCTCCGCCGGATGGGTCCCAACCATTTAAAGCATCCTGGGCTGCTTTCAAAGCTGTTTCACCTGGAGGCTGAAACATTTGGCCGTCTGATACAGCAGTAAAGGCTCCAGGCTGGAATATTACACCTGCTATGGTATTGGGAAACAGCGGACTTCGGACTCTATTCATAATAACTGCTCCTACAGCCACCTGGCCTATGTAGGGCTCACCCCTTGCTTCCCCGTGAATACATTGAGCCAGTGTATATAGTTCATTGCTTCTGGCTCCGCCGCCTCCGCTTGAAGCTTTTTTCGTTCCTCCGCCTCCACCTGGTATATTAATACCCAGTGCTTTTGCGGTCTCATCTCCTACAATGCCATCCACTTTTAATCCGTTTTTCCTTTGAAACTCCATTACTGCTACTCTGGTTTGGTATCCGTATATACCGTCAATATTTCCTTTATAATAGCCCCATCTTTTCAGCTTATCCTGAACCACATATACATAATCTCCCCTGGAGCCCCATTTGAGAAGTATGGTTTCTGCTCCATATCTTAAAGGATTTACAATATATCCTCCATTTATAAGCCCTGTTATAATGGCAGCACATGCTATGCCAGCTATCAGGAACTTGTATTTTTTCAAGAATTTTAACAACATAAAAACACCTCCTGTTGTTTGATTTTATTTTTTGCAACAGGAGGTTATTTATTCTGTTTTTTCTATACATCAATTTTCATTCTTTTCCTATTATTTTAGCCAAGTTCTTGTTCAAGTTCTTGGCTATTTCTGCCAGCTTGAACTTGATTTTTACAATATCTTCTCCATTGCCTTTTTGTGATTTCAGCAGTTCCAGCTCATTTTCCTCCAATATTTCCTTGAATTCTTCCAGGGTTTTTTCAGATACTACTCCCTGAGCTATATCTACGAAGCATAGGGGAGGGAACATTACACACCACCAGTTCTTGCCTTTGGCTTCACCGATTTTTACATTGAGTGCCTGATAGGAACCGGCGGGGAATGTCAGATCACCATAAACCTTTGTAGGGAATTCAAAGATTCCAAGCTCTATGTCAATAGGATAGCTTTTCCCTAATCTTGCCATCTCCTCTTCTGCCGCTGCTATAAGATTATCCATATTGGCAGATATGAGATTCTTTACTTCTTCCTGACTTTTCAAGTTCTCAAGCTTTGGCTCCAGCTCATTTATTATGGCATCTCTGATGCAAAGCTTGATGGCCTGATCTTCAGGTGAATCGCTGTTGGCTACTACATGAAGCCTTATTATTTTATCTTTTATATCTCCCAGCACTGAATCATTGTTTATATGTAAGTTCATAAGCAGGCCGAATATGAATAAGGTGATAATTATAAAGGATATAATTTTATATCTCATGTTAATCCCCCATATATTATGTATTTCCTACACTTAGATTGTTGCCAATTAATTGAGCTATTATACAGATAATGTCTCATCATTTAATTTTACCTGTTCTTCTGATGGAAACATCAACTTTTACTTTGATTATTATATTGTTCTGGAAGTATTGGTCGTAATCATCCTTTATGCTTTCATATATTTTGGGATGGAATTTGGATAAATACTCCCTGGCCCCAATAAGATCTACTTTATACTCCTCCTGTATTTTCTTTATAAATTTATTACAGATAAGTTCTATAAATTGTTCCATTTTGACCTCAATATCTCTTATCTTATTCTCATCCAAAAGGTCATCTCCAAGAATATACTCTTCTACAGAACCCTCTGTTTTCAAATCGTATGTCAGGTATATCTTGCCATCCTCTATTTTATCCAGGAATATTCTCCTGCCGAAAGTAGAATGATTCAGAGGAACTGATATGCCTCTATAGTTAATTTCTATTATTCCTCCCTTTGCCTTACCATTAAGCCATTTCCATGCTTTGGTATCATCTGCATCCAGATGAGCTATATGTTTATAATCCTTTATAACTCCTAAATTTGAAGATACTAAGCCATCTTCATGAGGATCCAGACTTGGTATTACTCCATCTCCTTCATTGTCCAGAAGCTGCTTGGTAAAATCCAGAAGGGTTATTTTTTCCAAACGGGAAGCATACTTTTCATTGTCTGCAATACCTGTTATATAGTAAGCTAATAGACTTTGCATCTTAGGCTTTATCTTAAACACATTCGCAGCCTTGCCGCTGGTCATGAACACATACATACTGGAGTTGAATTGATGGCCTCTGTTGAATGCATCAAGTATGGATTTTAATAAATGCTCATCTTCCAGCAATTCGACGCCAAATATTAAAGCTTTTGTGTGTTCATAGGTATGATATTGTGAAAATCTCTGAAGAAGCCTTGTAATACCTAAATTATATGAGGGAGCCTGAACTTCAAAAGTCACATAATCAATGACTTTTCCTTCTTCAGCCTTTGAAGTATCTGGATTAGCAAAAATCAATACATACTTATCTTTTAATCCGCCTTCTTCCTCTTCATTTGGTCCTTCAGCTTTATCAACTCCAATAGCCAAAACAAATGCCCTATCTTCTATTTCTACTTTATCCCAACAACCTGTCAGCAATAATATGCAGCTTATAAGTAAAGCCAGAATTCTTATATGCTTCATACACTCTCTCCCCTCACCTTTCTTATCCATGCTATTAAGAGCAGCAAGAAAGGTATGACAAATATTATAAATATTCCAAAGTATTGAAATAAGGTATCTGACATTTTCCCTATCTGTGCTACGTTTTCAGGCATCAGAGCTATATAATATATTATTGGTACCATAGGGAGGGCAAACTGCTTTTGCTCTTTCGTTCCAAATAGTTTTGACAGCGAGTATGTAAGGATAAAATATAATGCCACCATAGTAGTATATACCGTAAAGAGCCATACGGCAAGCATTACGGCATCCAGTCTTTCCAGGAACAGTCCAGGAAGGTTTATATTTCTTACATACCCCAGCAGAGGCCACATAGTATCTTTAAGCAAATTAACACCAAACATAGTAAGGCATAGAATTGTAACTAACATATATAAAAGGGTTATAAAAATCAATGCAATGTTAGCGCCTTTATAGGCTTTTTTAGGATTTTCCATAAAACCTGCATAGAATAGAAGCACTTCATAGCCTGCAAAGCTTAAAGCTAAGTTAGGAAGAGATACTAATATTTTAGAAGGCAGGTCGTAAAAAATCGGCATGATATTGGATATATCCAAGTCCATCATACCTGGAATCAAAATGAGAAACAAAGGTATAAACATCAAAGGAAAAAATATCTCCATAAGCCTTGCCACACATTCAACTCCGCCTCTCACTGCATATGTACACACAAGAATAATGCTTATTATTATAACTTCAGAAGGTGTTCTGAATAAAAGAAAGGCCTTTATGATCTCATTAATAACTCTGGCTTCATAAGCTATGAATATCATAAAGTATATGGCATAAGCTGCTGTCAGAATTTTTCCAGGTATTTTGCCTATTATCATTTCAGCATACTCGGGCAAGGTTTTTTGAGGAAATCTGCTATTGAGCTTAATAATGATGTTCGCAAAAACTATATTAATTAACCCACCGATAGTTATTATGAACCAGGCATCTGTGCCTGCTGTTTCAGCCAGTTCACCAGGCAGAGAGAAAATACCTATGCCTACTATTGTCATTATCACTATCATTGCTATTTGATATGGACTTATTGTATCATTGTCTCTTATCATCTTTTTGACCTCCTTTGGCTTTCTGGCTTATGACGCTTCTGTTGTTTTTCATCCTTATTATATTTTTGGAAGTAATAGAAGGTCTTTTTATCATTCTGTAGGTTGGAACCCTGACAAAGCTATCCTTTAATTCTTCAGGTTTCATAGCAACATATGGCATAAGATATGGCACATTGAAGCTCTTAAGCCTTGCAAGATGAGTGATTATGAGTATGAAACCCAAGGTTAATCCGTAAAGGCCTAATGTACCGGCGGCTATCATTAATCCAAAACGCATCAATCTGAATCCTATAGACAGGTTGTAGCTGGGATTTGCAAAGGATGCTATTGCCGTAACAGCTACTACAATAACCATTATTGGACTGACTATACCTGCCTGAACTGCTGCCTGACCTATTACAAGACCTCCCACAATGCCTATGGTATTGCCAATAGGAGCTGGCAGTCTTATTCCTGCTTCTCTCAAAAGCTCCAGAGTCATTTCCATTATGAATGCTTCAACTACAGCCGGAAAGGGCACACCTTGCCTGGAGGCTGATATGGATAGCACAAGCTTTGTTGGTATTATACCCGGGTTGTAAGATGTAAAAGCTATATACAGCCCCGGCAAAAGCATGGCTATAAAACTTGCTGCTAATCTTATAAATCTTAATACAGTGGCAATTACCCATCTGTCATAATAATCCTCAGGAGATTGGTACATTGAATTTAACGTGGCAGGTACAATAAGAGCAAAAGGAGTATTGTCTACCAATATAACCACTCTGCCCTCATATAGTTCTGAAGCTACATGATCCGGCCGTTCTGTAATAGCTATCTGGGGGAAAGGAGAATAAGGGTTATCTTCTATAAGCTGCTCTATATAGCCGCTGTCCAATATGGCATCTATTTCTATTGATTCAAGCCTTCTGAACACTTCATCCACTAATTCTTTCCTTGCTATATCTTCTATATAAAACACTCCAACGTCTGTTTTGCTTCTTCTCCCTATTCTCATCTGCTTCAGCTTCAGCCTGGGATCTCTGATCCTTCTTCGAACCAATGCCGTATTCATCCTGAAGGTTTCTACAAAACCATCCCTTGGACCTCGCAGAACCGACTCAGTATTTGGCTCGCTGACACTTCTCAATGGCCAGCCTTTTGCGCCAATGGTTATCAATGTGGCAGTTCCATCTATAAATAGCACTGCATCGCCAATCAATATATCAAGTATGGCTTCATCCAAATCCTCAGATTCCTTCAACTCCGAAGCAGGTATGTTTCCATAACGAACCAGTTCATATAGCTTGTCAATAATTTCAGGAGCATCCGGTGCTACTTTTCTGGCATCAATCATTAAAGATTCTAAAACAGCCAGATTGAGGAGATTCCTGTCACTCATGCCATCAACATATACGAGGGTAAACCTTAGTTTCTGCTCTTCCCCTACTACGAATTCCTTATAGACTATATCATCGCAGTCTTTTAATATTTGCTTTACTTTGGCAATGTTTATATCAAGAGAATCTGTGCTTCTATTTTTTATTTCTTTCTTTTCTGAGCCTTTTTTGTTTTTACTGAATAGGGACATAGAATCACCTCGCCATTCTTGCCATGACGCTCATTACTATAGCTGCCACAACCCAACCTATGCTGAAGATGGTTGTTATTTTTGCATCTCTAATAAGGCCTTCTCTTTTTAGAGCAGGCCTGTCAATGAAGAATTCAAATATTGATATGAGAACGATCATTACAAATATGGTAGGTTCCATAAAGTTCTTTACATTTAATAATAATTGTTGCAACACAAAACCACAGCCTTTCTGCAATCTTCTTTAGTTATATTTTGCAGGCTGTGGTTTTTATATACATTTTGTATTCCTTTTTGCGGTATGTCCCCGGTGTTATTTTTGAATTGGAGACATTACCACTAATAAGCTGATAAATATTTCTCTACAAATTCTATATCGGATGCTTTATCAACATCATTGCCTATTTCAGGGTAGGGGGATATAACGACTCCTGCATTTATATTCAGCAGGGCATCGCATTTTTTCTTTATTGCATCTATAGTCAGAACTCCCAATAACAGCTTTATCAGAAAAATGAATCCCAGGGTTCTTGCCATCTTAGCAGGGTTCTTTCTGTATTTAAGCATCTCATCTATAAAATCCTTGCATCTGTCCCTAATCTCCGGTCTGAAATAGAATACATTTCCACCGGTGAATTGACCTTCCTTCAGCTTTGCATAAGTTCTTTTCACTTCTGGATATTTCTCATCGTTTAATCTTTTCTCTACAATAGAATAGCATAGGTCCACATTTTTTTCCCTTGCATTCTTAATGAAATGCTCCAATGCTTCAGGGGTTATCATTGGAATATCACAGGTTAATAGCAGCATTTCTTTATCCTCAGGAAACAGTTCCAGAGCCAGCAGTATATTGTCCACTATAGAATCTGTTCCCTGTATTATGTAATCTGCTTTATTTCCCAATGCTTGTTCCAGATGTTCCTTATCCCCTACTACTGCAATTTTGTCTATCTCGGGAACCTTTTTTACGCTGTCTAAGACATAATCAATCATATATTTGTTGTGAATCTTGAGCAAAGCCTTATTTCCTAATGCCTCAGAATTTTCGCTTTTCTTATCTCCTGCCAGGATAATAGCATTCACCTTCCTCACCTCCTGTTAGGATAAATCCCAATCACTGAGCAAGGGCTTGACAACGAATATCTCATTTACCATTTGCTTTATATGGTCATAGGCTGTATATGCTAAGGATTGATCCTCAAAAATTCCGAATACAGTGGGTCCGCTGCCGCTCATTACGCTTCCCAAAGCTCCGTATTCAATAAGTTTTGCTTTGATGTCCGAAATCAAAGGACATTTCTTTACAGTCACATATTCAAGGACGTTCCACAAGTTTTCACCTATTTTATTAAGGTTGCCTTCGTTTATTCCTTCTATCATGGCATCTATATCCGGCCTCTTTACCATTTCTTCCATATCTATACCTTCGTACACTTCTTTGGTGGAAATATCCATATCAGGCTTAGCCAGAAGTATATAGCATTCAGGCATTGGTTTAAGATTCGTAAGCTTTTCTCCTAAACCTTCAGCCAGAGCTGTGCCCCCAGTAATGCAGAAAGGTACATCTGATCCTAATTTTTTTGCTATTTCCAAAATCTCCGTTTTGGTAAGCTTCAGATTCCAGGCTTTATCCAGCAGCTTAATCGTAGCTGCTGCATCTGTGCTCCCACCTGCCAATCCTGCAGATATTGGGATATTTTTCTCTATGTGTATTTCTACGCCGGACTTAACATTATATTTATGACGAATATAATCTGCAGTTTTATATACTATATTGGTATTATCCGTTGGAATGTTCTTTGAGTTGGAGGTGACCTTGATCCTGCCTCCATGAACAGGTTTCAACGTTATGATGTCATAAAGAGCTATAGACTGCATTATCATCTTTACATCATGATAACCATCTGGCCTTTTGCGCAGCACATCTATAGCCAGGTTTATCTTCGCAGGTGCCTTCTGGGTGTATTTCATCTTATCACTCTCCAATAATCTTATACAATATAATTATAATACACCAATTTGGTTTTTGGTATTCCTTATTCAGTCTCTAGTCGCTGGTCGCCGGTCTATGGACGTTAGGATATTTCCTCTGGAGTCATGGCACGAAGCACGCGGCACGCGGTTTCAGCGAGGCATTTGAGTCCTATATTAAGAACACGGATTAACACGGCACAATCCACGGACAAACACGGAAATTAAATCTTAGTGTTAAGAACTCAGAGCTCAGAACTCAGAGTCTAGGGTTGGGCGTTGAAGTGTTATTAAACGGTACGAGGCACGCGGCACGGGGCACGCGGTATTGGAGCTATGGTATTCCTACATTTGAACTATGAGCTATGAACTAAGAGTTCAGGGTATTTCTCTTGGGTATTGTTTCGAGTTGCGAGTTGCGGGTTACGAAGTGCTAGGGTCTTTTTGAACTGCACGAGGTTTCAGCAAGGTGTTGGAGTATAAAAGCAAAAGCTAGAGAGTTTTAGTTCCCTAGCTCATTTAATACCTATCTGCCCATTTTCCCATTAGCCTATTGGCCTATTTTCCCATTGGCCTATTTTTTTGAGAGTCTCATATTTTTCATTATGAGTATTTTATCGCCTTCGTTGATTTTATCCGGATTTTCAATATTATTGACCTTAGCTATGGCATCTACTGTGGTGTTATATTTTTTAGCAATTTTCCAGAGAGTATCATTTTTACCTACCACATATACTGTCACAGCGGGAAGGGTATTATAGTCTAAAACGATGCCTTCCTTCTCCTCTACTTTATCTATGAGCTTCTTGGTCTTCTTCTTATAAACATCGACTATTGTAGCAATAACTATTCTGAAGTCTATAATGTTATTGCTTATAGCGGAGAAGCTTATGCTGTCTATTCTGCATACTACTTTTGGATGCATTTCTGTTTTGACCCCGACCATATCCAGTACAGCCCTAAAGGGATACTGTTCTCTGAGAGCATTCATAGGTTCTCCGCTGAAGGAGGAGGCATATATGCAATCTACATCAAGAGTACCTTCTACCGCTACCTTATCATCCATGACCTTTACTTCGTTAGGAATAACTCGAGCATCCATTGAGCATACTTTTTCTATCTCCGGGCTTTTTGGATTGATGCTGAGACTCTCTTTTATAACAGTGGTGATGATTCCTCTTCCTACAAATTCGTCAAATTCATAACTTTCCTTTTGTGCTTCCAGTTCGCAGGTAGGACTATAAAGATCACTGACAATCTCTGGTGCCATGTCCTTGTATGTCTTGCCTGTTAAGTCCATATTGGCGTTGATGGAAATCTTTTTATTCTCTCCAGCTTCATTTTCATATACATCCAGATAACAGTCCTTAAGTTGGAGATCCGCAGTACTTTCCATACTGCTATCTGCTTCAGGCATTTCTATGTACTCAGTAAAAGGAATTTCTCCTTCATGGGTCTCTATTGAGCCTTCATTGGATGACTTGTAAAGTATGGAAAAGCATAATACACCGCTTATTTGCAGCTTTCCTTCCATCGTAAGAAGATCCTTTATGGCTGCCTTGAAATCAGTTTTAAGTACTTCGTCTACTGCTGGTTTTTCTGGGCTTAATTCCATTTCTTCTTTTATTGTATACTTATCCTTCATTATTCCTGCCAGTTCTTTTACTCCGAAGGTTTCTCTCAGTATCTGTATGTCTGCCGCTCCTCTGGCATCCATAGGCAGATCCATGTCAAATATATCTTCAACCATGCAATTTATATCCATTATTGTTCGTATTCTTATTTTTCTTGCGTTTATCATCTCTGCCTCTACATGCTGTATAACAACATCAATCCATTCCTGCATGCGAGGTTTTACGCCTGGCATTTCGATAGAGTGGCTAAAGTCCGCAGAGGCATTGATGCAGCTGAGGGGTCTTCCTTCCATATCTGCTGCATATAAAATGTTCATAAGCACCTGGCCGTCTATAATTACTTTATCCCCTGCTGTTTCTGAATTCTTTATTATTACTCGTGCAGAGGGATATAGTATCTTATATACATCCGGACTGACATCTGGTACGTTTATGTCTTCTTCAACCACAGTGCTGGACATTTCTTCTCCGATTATCCTGCATAGTTTTAATGGATTCTTTATTAGTTCAACAGGCATCGTTTTCCTCCTCCTATTATAAATTTGGCTTTTCCCATCTATGGGCATAAATTTTTCTATATCTATGTATATGAGGAGGATAAGGTTTTATGACAAAAATATAAGACACTAGTCGCTAGTCACCAGTCTCTGGTCGCTGGTCTCTCGTGTTAGGGTATTCCTTATGGGACTGGCGCGAGGCACGAGGCACGCGTTATGTGGATATGGGTATTCCTCTTGAGCCATCTGGAGAACACAGATTTACACGGCACTAACCACGGATTAACACGGAGGGTTCTTTTTTGAGAACACTAAAAGACACAAAAATGGACTGCATGGCCTATGGCATTTCTATTCCGTCCTGTCTCGCGCTACGTGACGCGAGAACTCTGCCATTCCTATAGGGTCTTTAATTGTACTGCTTCAATAGTTTAGCAAACTAGAATAAGCATATGTGCAGTTCACAATGTTATTGATTTTGGTAACTTTAAAGCTCATATCTTAAGAAAAATCTAACTACACTTAACTCGTAGCTTGTGAAGAGACGTGAAAGGGATACCCTAGTCCACGCAGTTTAGTCGCTACACTAAAATCTAATGGGTATATAATAGAGCATTTTTATTAACTTTGCTAGTGACTCTTTGCGAAATCTAATTAGAGAATTCGTAAGCGCGGCATGGAGGGCGCGCTAGGCGCAAATTGCGAAGCGTAGGGCATGGATGCCCGTTTTGCGCCGTTAGAATTCTCTTTTAGATGAGCAATAGAGTCACCAAAGTTAATAACCCATGCAATATTATATACCCATTAGATTGGCTTATGCCTCTACATTAACTGTATATGAATTCTTTAGTGTCCTTTGGTGAATTTTTAGTGTCTTCTAGTGTTCTGAAAAACAAAATAATCCTCCGTGTTAATCTGTGGTTGCATCCGTGTAATTCCGTGTTCTTATTAGTGATAAAAAATAGGCGCCCATAAAAGCGCCTATTTTTTATCAAATTATTCTTCGTCAAATGCAACTATTCTGCAGATGCTGGATTCGCCGCCTACGAATTTCCATGGGAAGCATCCAATTATAAGTCTCTTGTTAAGAACTTTGTCAATGTCTCCGCCAAGGTTTTCAGCATGGATTGCTTCATATGGCTTGCAGAAAAGCTGAATGTGCATTGCCTGATATTGCTCTGGCCATGGATACATTTCTTCGAGGCTCTTGCCGTATTTTTCTCTCATGTATTTGTCACAAGCTGCAGCTTCTCTTGGTTCCCAATCTCTGATTTTTGTGTTCATTGGGTGGTCAGCGGATCCGCAGTCAACACCGATCCATTTGATTTCCATGTCTCTTACCCATTGTACGAAATCCAGGCTTGGACCTGGGTGTCTCAACATGTATCTTCTTTCGTCAGCTTCCGGCTGATCCCAACCATATTTGTGATAACCTGTGTTGATTATAAGTATATCGCCTTTCTTTACTTCTACTCTGTCAGTTATATCCTTTGGAGTATAGATGCCGAAGTCTTCTGCCATATCAGAAAGGTCTACTACTACTCCAGGACCTACTAATTTGTCAAGTTCCAGGGATGCAATGTCTCTTCCTGCAGTATCAAAGTGCAATGGACCATCCAAATGGGTACCTACATGGTTTGAAGTAGTAATCAACTGACCATTGGCACCATTGGGTGCTAGTCTCTTAAAGAACTTTATCTGTAGTGGTTCATAGGTTGGCCACGGTGGTGTAAGATGGCTTATTGGTTGAGTTAGATCATACATTTTTACTTTTTCCCAGTTCTTAATCATATCACTTACCTCCCGTTATTTTAACTTATTTATATATTTTTGATTTATCATTATCATTTTCCTTCTGGCTAGTTTTCTTTTTTATAATCCATTCCTAAATATTTTTTCAATATCAATTCAGTATGCTCCCCAATTTGAGGTGCTGGATCAGATGGTATCTCCTCATCCATGCCTGTCATCTTTATGGGGTTACCGGCTATCTTAATAAGTCCGGCTCCTGGTTGTTCTACTTCAACAAGCATATTTCTTGCTAGCACCTGAGGATCTGTAAATAGCTTGTCGATTGTATTTATCGGACTGCATGGTATACCATTTTTGTTGAGGAACTCATCCCATTCAGCCGTTGTCTTTTGCATAAATATCTCAGTAAGATATTCCTTCAATTTTTCAACATTTTTCACTCTGTCCGGATTTGTCTTGAATATATCCATCTCCAGAAGATCTTCTCTGCCTACCAATTTGCAGAAGTTTTCCCATAGCTTATCATTACCACAGGCTATTATTACATAGCTGTCCTTAGTTTTATAAGCTTCGAAAGGTGCTATGGATGGATGCCTTGCTCCAAGCGGTTTTGGTACCTGTCCTGTAGCTGTATATCTGGATATGGCATTTTCCAATATGGCAAGCTGACCATCAAGCATAGCTACATCTACCATTCGCCCTTGACCGCTTATATCTCTGTCTGCAAGAGCTGCTAAGATACCTATGGCTCCAAACATACCGGCGACAATATCTCCTATAGAGGTTCCCACTCTTACCGGTTCTCCTCCTTCCTGGCCGGTTATGCTCATTATTCCACTCATGCCTTGAACTATCATGTCATATGCAGGTCTCTTTGAATAAGGTCCTGTCTGACCAAAGCCGGACATGGTAGCAAATATAAGCCTTGGGTTTATCTTCTTTAGTTCTTCATATCCCAGACCTAGCTTTTCCATGGTACCAGGCCTGAAATTTTCAACAACTACATCAACTTTTTCTACTAATTTCTTTATTATCTCAATGGATTCCGGTTTCTTCAAGTCCAAAGCTATACTCTTTTTACCTCTGTTAAGGCTTATGAAGTACACACTCTGACCATTTATGAACGGACCGAATTCTCTTGAGTCATCGCCTGAACCAGGTCTTTCTACTTTTATGACTTCTGCACCCATATTGGCTAGTATCATTGTGCAGTAAGGTCCTGCCAGAACTCTCGTAAAGTCCAGGACTTTAATATGTTCAAGGGGTTTTCTCATAAATTTCACCTCCTGAATTAAACAAGCCCTTCTTTTTCCAACTCTCCAACAAATGCTTCCAATGCATCTTCAAAGCATTTCATAGGCGGATTAACAAGGCCTGCACCAACCTGACCAACACCTGGGTCTTTATGTGCCATTCCTGTGTTGATTATTGGAAGTATTCCTGTCTCTATAACTTTTCTAATATCAATACCTGTAGGTGTTCCTCTGAAGTTCAGAGCCGGTATTGTATATATTTTGTTTTCTTCTGTTGTAATCTCATACATGCTTGTAGTGTAGTTAATTGCATCCTTCGGTGTTCCGCCAACGAACAATACTATTGCAGGAGCAGCAGCCATTGCAAATCCACCGTATCCGCATGTTTCTGTTATACAGCTGTCTCCAATGTCTCTGTTGGCATCCTTTTCAGAGAATCCAGGGAAGTATAATCCCTTAATATAATTAGCAGGAGCTGTAAACCATCTATTACCTAATCCTGATACTCTGATACCAAATTCTGTACCATTTCTTGCCATTGTATAAACTATAGTGCTGTATTTTATACCTGCAGCTGCTTCCAATGTACATTTTGCAGCAGGCATTGTAAGGTTCAATACAAAGTGGTCATTGCCGTGCATAAATTTCAGTACATCGATCTTATCCTTTTGTGAAAAACTTGTTGCAACAATATATGGTGCAAATTCTCTTATAAATAATGAGGTGCCGGCCTTATTTCTGTTGTGGCCTTCATCGCCCATCTGTATCATCTGAGCTATCATGGTCTTAAGATCATAGGGCCCGTGGAGTTCTATTGCTTCTTTCATAACAGGACCTAGTACTGTTTCCATCCACTTTAATCTTTCGATAACTTCTGGACCATATGCTCCGAATCTCAATGCCTTTCCTAAGCCTTCATTCATATTGCAGTAAGCGTAATTGCCATAGGTTTTGTTCTGGATAACCCAAACAGGCATTGAATAGGAAGTAACGCCTGCCATAGGACCTACTGCGCTGTGCTCATGGCAGGAACCAAATTCTATTTCTCCTGAAGCTGCAAGTTTTTCTGCTTCTTCAGCATCCTTTGCCAAGCCTTCATATATTAAGGCGCCCATTATTGCTCCCTTTAGAGGACCGCTCATATTTTCCCATTTGCATGGTGGTCCTGCATGGAATATAGTCTTTTTGCTCATTCCGGGAATAGCTTCACCGGCTGTAGATACGCCTACTAATGTTGGCTGGCCGTTTTGAATAATTTCCAGGGCTTTCTTATTAGCCTGTTCAATTAATTGCTCTATATTTGCCAATTCAATTCCTCCTTTATGTTATAAGCTATAGGGTATTCCTTAAGGGTCTTGTTACGTGTTGCGTTGCCTAGGGTAGACCTCCAGGGTCCTGGCACGCGCCACGGGTATTTAAGGATTCCTCTGGGGTCTCTTTTTCGTTGTGTTGACTAGGGTATTACTCTAGGGTCTTTTTACGTGCTGTGTGTCCTAGGGTAATTCTCTAAGGCCTTTTTTGCACTGCTGAGCCTAGGGAATCACCCTAGGATCCGGGCACGCGCGTTGTTTGGGGTATTTATATGGAGCCTATTTGATAGTTACTAGTTACGGTTTGCGAGTTACGAGTGTCTAGGATATTCCTTTATAGTCTTGGCACGCGGCACGTGGTCCGCGGTGCGTGTCCTATTTGCTTTTCAGTTTAGATAGTAGTGAGGCCAATTTTTTGTTGCCTCCTGCTACAGGTCTCCAATCAACATGAACCACAGTTACACCCTGAGATTTCATATCATTGGCAAAGGATTGGAGTCCCATGTTTATTACCTTAAGTTCTTGCTTAAAAAGTTCGTTGACTTTCATATTACAACCCCCTTACTACCTTCATTGCAAATCTAACAGCTTGAGCATTGCTAGGCATCAGTATAACTCCAGCATCTTTCAGCTTGTTGATCTGCTCATCATAATTCTGAGGGTCTTTCTTTGTACCGCATACATAGGCTACAACACAAAGGTATTGGCCTCTGTCTGCAAATTTCTTCTTGGCAAGTTTTATATAATCTGCAAGGCTTCCTGCAGGGTCTTCGTTGGAACCGTAGCCAAGAACAACATCCATCAGAAGCACTGCCATTTCTCTGTCTTCAGCTTCTTTGAGTATCATTTGCTGTCTCATGTAAGAATCTATCATTGGGTGAGGTCTTCCAACTGTAAATTCATCATCACCCAAGTCTAATGCTGTATGCTTAAAGCTCTTTTTATTGTCTTCAAGTCTGTATTCAGGTGAAAGAGGTATGTTGGAATAAATTCCTCCAAATTCTTTGGTGAAAAGTTTTAATGCTTCATCGCATAGAGTTCCACCGGAGAACAGACCTCTCAGATATTTCTGATCTGATGAAAGCTTCTTTCTTTCCTCTTCTGCCATTTTATCTATTTCTTCTTCCGGCTGGGTAAAGAGAGGTGCATCTTCAGGTTGCTGCCCCTTTGCCAGTGCTACAGCTTTATAGGCTGCATCCTCCAGGCTTTTTGCAGGTATAAAACCATATTTGTTCACAAGTTCATCATCGCCGCCTATGAAATCTACTACAGCTTTTTTGCCGCATTTTTTCAGCTCTTGCAATACCTTCTCTGCAATTTCAAGTGCCGGTGGTTTGGATACTAGAACTATAACTTCTGTATTATCATCTGCAGCCAAGGCTTGTATACCCAAGGTCATCATGAGGCCTCCGATTTCCTTCTTAAGGTCTCTTCCTCCTGTACCTATAACCTGTGAGCAGCCTCCTCCAAGTCTGTCAATCTGAACCATGATTTCCTGAGTACCTGTACCAGATGCTCCTACTATTCCTATGTTTCCTTTTTCTACTTTATTACAGAAGCATAGAGGTACCTGGTTTATCATAGCAGTTCCACAGTCTGGTCCCATCATCAGCAATCCCTTTGATACAGCCAGTTCTTTCAGTTCTTTTTCCTGTTCAATGGTTACATTGTCGCTGAATAGCATTACATGTTTGTCTTCTTCCAAGGCTTTCTTTGCTTCAGCAGCTGCATAAGCTCCTGGCAGAGATATAACTACCATATTTGAATCTGGCATATATTTTATTGCGCTGTCCAATGTTGGAGGATTATAGTCTTCTCCTCCGTCTGATTTTTTCTTGTTAAGCAGTTCTTCTACTTTAGCCACTATTTCATCAAATTTGCTTTCATCTTTCATTCTAACTGCTATGATTAGATCATTTGCTGTAGTGTTATTGATTTCATCATTTAAAAGTCCTACATTTTTCAGAAGATCTTTGTTTAGATCAGTTCCCATAACTACCACAGCGTTTTCTACATCATCTCTGGCTTCTATTTCTTTTGTTATGATCATCAGTGTTACAGAATCATAGTATGAATTTTCCTTTATAAGCCACTTAGAAATCATCTCATAACCTCCTTGCTATTAATTTCAACCCAAACAGCATTCCAGCCGATATATCCGATCCTGAGCTGCTGCCAATTTTCAGGATTTTGGAAAAAGCAATATCTATATCTTCGGGGTTTTCACATATGATGGAGAAAGCCATGTCCTCAACCCATTCAGGGAATCCGCCCATAGCTCCCTGCCTAAGCATATTGTAGCTTATGATATTTGTCCTTGTTTTTGCGTCATTGATTATTTTCCTTGTCAAAGTGCAAATTATATCCTGGGGTACAAGGCAAAACTTAAAGACTGCCAAAATGCCGAGAATAAAATCATCACCTGATGGAGTTAACCCAGGTCCAAGACCTGTAAGCTTCAATATGTTATCTGCTGCCTTTTCATATTTCCCTTGACTAAAAGAACTTTCTATTTCTGTCATTATGGGCGCCGCATATTTAGAATATATACTGTTTTGTCCCAGGAGCCCATTCTTGTTGCCCCTTTGGGACAATATGCTTTCAAAATAATCTATGTTTCGATGAATTCTTGTTATGTCCTTGAGTATTGATTCATTTATGGTTCTACCTGTTATGGTTATTGCGTTTTCTGTGTCAATAAGATTCCTCAGATTACAGGTGTCCATTACTTTAAACCCCAAGGACTTAAACTCTGCAAAACCATCCTGAGTCAGTATGACTGTCTGAGGTCCTGCAGAATAATTGTCAGGCAAAATAGTTATTATCCAGTCACTATGGTCTATTAAATTTATGGCATGTTGGAAAATTGAATGGATCCTTAGCTTGGAATCTGCGTTATTGAGAATATCCTCTACTTTATATCCAATCTTGAGGGCCTTTATTTTATTATAAGGATTCGTTTCCATCACCTTTTCCAATTATATTTTGATTATGCATATTTAATTCTTGATTTTGAACCATATTCCTTTGTTGATTTTTTACGAAGTTCATGGATAAAATATCATTATTTTTGTATAGATTAGACATCTTTATTTGGTGTATAAGATAAATCATTTATAATGCTCATTATCTTTAAGCTTACCTCTAAGTTCAAACGATCATTAGGATTTGACAGGTCAAGATTTGTAATCTGTTGTATTTTATGAATTCTATAAAGTATTGTATTGTAGTGTATATACATTCTTTCCGATACCTTTTTCAGATTGCCTCCGCATTCAAAATACATTTTAAGGGTCTCAATGAGCTCACCGTCTTTTTGTTCATCATATTTGCATAAAGATTCAATGGTTTCTTTATAGAACTTTCGTATTTCAGATTCCTGATGCTCCATACAGAGAAGTCTGAATATCCCAAGATTGTCATAATGCATTATTTTGTCATTGTTAACAATCCTGGCAAAGGATAAAGCTTTCTTTGACTCTTCCATGCTTTTCCACAGATCATCAATATTATTATAGCAACGGCCGATGCCTGAAAAGGCTGTTACATTATAGTTATCTTTTATTGCCTGTATCACATCTTTCACAATAGCCATGCAAGTTTCTTTTTCGCAGTCTTCCTGGACATCATTTTCAAAGGCTAATGCCAGTGTAATGATATCTCCTTTGCATGCGGATAAAACCTTCACTCCTTTTGGTTTTACAGCAACTTCAATGGTTTTCATAAGTCTGTTTTTGGATTTTGCCCCGTTTTCCTCAGGACTGTCAAAGAAATGCTTTTCCAGATCATCTATGTGTAATAAAACAACTCCATATTTATAATCTGACTGCAGACCAAAAATTTTAGCTTTTGCTATATATGAGTGTCTAATTTTCTCATCTGAGGATAGGAGACCTTCTAAAAACTCGTTTTTATGTCTGTTTTCGATTTCAAATATGGTTATCTCTTTTATAAGCTCTAAGGCAACTACAGTACAAGCGTACTGAATTGCCCGCACATCAACTGCAGTAATTTTTTTATTCAATTCCCAGATATGTATTTCTCCATAAAACTTTTTTGCGGCTATTATGGGGAAAACACATCTGTTGATATCTTTTTGATCTAACTTGTCCTTTTTCAGTTTATATGGTTCTTGTTTCGAAACGTCTTGATAAAAATCTTCATACAGGTTCTGTTCCTTTATTGCGTTTCTCATCTTTTTGTCAAGCAATGCTTTTTCTTCCACAGAAGCTATAGGAACAGATTTGGAAAATATACTGTCTTTTATAACCAGTGGGTTTTTTACAATGCGATATAATGTACATCCAATTTCTTTTAATCCTCCGCCGGATAGCACAACTTCTGTTATTTTCTGATGTATCTCATCCATTCTCATCAACAAGTCCGATTGCTTATTGTGCACCTCAAGGAGTATGTCATTCATAACATCAGAAAAGGAAAGATCATAAGGCAGTTCAATGATTGGGAAACCCAGTCTATTGGCTTCATCCACCATAATTTGAGGTACCTTTTCCAAATATCTTTTGGTTTTTATGGCCAGACCTGATAGCCCTTTGCTGTTCAATAAAGGAATCAAGTTTTTGAGAGCTTTTTCATCATCTTTTATTGAATAGGCTGTAGTAATGAGTAATTCTCCTGCCTTTACCCATTCCAAAATATCCGGTACTTCCATTATGTTGGCACCAGTTACCACCCTTGAAATTCCACTTTCCCCGGCAACTATAGTTGCATCTTTCATTATGTCGTGTGTCATTAATTCTTCTATTGTTATTCCTCTTTCATTGATCAATGTTACCGCCTCCTATCGTACATATTTAAAAAATTCATCTTTGGCTGCTTGCTGGTACAAATTATATATATGTTAACATACCACAAATATTCAGCATTTTATTATAATTGCTATGTATATTCTATATAATTAAGAAAATTCCTTTATTTTGAAACTCACATTTTAGAAATATAAGACAGAATTCCATTGAAAGCTTTTTAGTAACAATGAAGTCTTTCTTGCAATGCATTTAACGGAAAGTATAAATTTAAGAAATTTATATTTTTATATGCATTATGAAATTAGAAGCAGGAAGTAAAAAATCTCCGCAACAACAAATTGTAGCGGAGATTTTTTACTTCCTACTTATTCCATTATTCTCTTTTCTAATATTTGATCCATGCTGAAGTTTTCAATTTGGAGATAATATTCTGCACAATCTATTAGGGCTTTCATAGGTACCAATCCTATAACTTCACTT